>Ga0214923_10000083_pt1 | contig 133398 bp, 135 predicted proteins | sample LL1510_MetaG_FD_177993 | JGI IMG/M metagenome (GOLD analysis project Ga0214923, IMG submission 177993) | Freshwater microbial communities from Lake Lanier, Atlanta, Georgia, United States - LL-1510 | ecosystem: Environmental > Aquatic > Freshwater > Lake | place: USA: Georgia | collected... | reverse complement strand
GAGCTTAAATAAATATCCCCTGAATCCATAAGTTTTTTAATATACGCTTGAACTACTTTTTTATGGCGTTCCTCAGTGGTTCGAATGAAGTCATTGTATTCGATCCCGTAAACTTTCCAGGCCTCTAAATAACGTTGAACCACACGGTCGGCTAATTGTTGTGGGGTTTCGCCTGTCTCTTTAGCTTTCTTTTGAATTTTTTGTCCATGCTCATCAGTACCAGTGAGAAACCACACCTCTTTTCCCATCATTTTTTGATAATGAGCCATGATATCTGCAGCTACTGTAGTGTAAAGATGCCCGATGTGAGGGGCATCTGTGACGTAGTAAATGGGTGTCGTGATGTAGTAGCGGGAACTCAAAGTTAAACTCCTGAAAAGTGATTTCGTAATAAACTTTCGATCATTAAACCGTAGTTGGCATTGGAACGCAATTGCCCCTCAAGAGTTACTACTGCTTCAAATTTGAAAGCTAGCTCATGAGAGGAAATGTTATCAAATAAACCGGATTGTTCCTTTTTTGACTCTTTTGAAACGAGACTTTTATGTATTTCTGCCTGTAGAAACTGTAAAAATTGTAATGCTTCTTCTTTTTCTTCTAAAGAAGCAGTTAGTTCAGAGAAATTTCGATTTTTTGAAACCTCTTTAAGAAGTTCAGAATACTTTTTTCTGATGTCTTCCGATAAAGTAAGGCCGTCATTTTCTGGTCTGAAGACAAATTCGATACATCTTGAGGAAACAGTGGGAAGGATTGAGCCCGGTTGAGTGGTCGTCAAAATAAAATATCTTCCCTCTCCAGGTTCCTCGAGAGTTTTTAGAAAAGCATTGGCCGCAGCAGCATTCATTCGATGGGCTTCTTCAATCACGCAGATTTTGTAGGGGCCTTCGATAGGCGACACTCTCATTTGTCCAATGACTTCTCTCACGGTCTCTATTTTTAAAGCCTCTTCGCTTTCTTCTTTGAAAAAATAGACATCTGGGTGAATTTCTCTTTCAATTCTCTGGCAGTTATTACAAGTATTACAGAATGCGGTCTTATTTTTCTTAAGACAAAAGAAGAATTTGGCCATTCCCTTTGCGACTTGAAACTTGACCTCTTTATCAGGGCCCAAAAAGAGAAGAGCAGGGTGTATCCTTTGCGAGCTCAAATAGCGAAAAAGCCGCTCTTGAACTTGCGAACATCCGGTAGCTCCAAGAGCTCCTATTTTTCCATTTTTTTCCAAAGCGATGTTCCCTTTGATTTTCGGATACGATTTCTGACCAAATCCTGAATTTCGGTTCTTACCTGTTCTTCGGTTTGAGCCGCATTGATGACTTGAATACGTTTAGGATATTTTCGACTCAATTGCAAAAATCCACGCCTAACTTTATTGTGGAAGCTCGATTTTTCTAGTTCCATTCGGTCAAGAACCCTTTGCTTCATTCTTGCAAACCCTAGTTTAACGGGTAGATCTAAAACAATAGCTAAATCTGGATAAAGCCCATAAGTAGCATAGTCGTTTAAAGCCATGGTTTCCTTAAGCCCTAGCCCCCTACAAATTCCCTGATAAACATTGGACGAATCAGCATAACGGTCGGTTATAACCACTTTACCCGATTTTAGGGCCGGCAAAATACACTCTGTCACATGTTGAGCTCGGTCTGCTAAGTAAAGGAGAAGTTCAGCTCTAGAACTCAAGGCGGCATTTCGAGGATCGAGCAAAATTTCCCTAATTTTCGAACCTATTTCGGTTCCACCCGGCTCGAGCGTCAAAACCACCGGTATTTTGCGGTCATGAAAGTACTTGGTTAAGTGGCGAATTTGGGTCGATTTTCCCGCCCCTTCACCCCCTTCAAAACTGATGAAAAAACCGGGGTAGGTTAGCTTTTTACGGTTGGGCTTCATAACGAGGACAGCATAGACAACTTTACCCTAAACAGTTAAGTATATTTTTAGTTTTTATGTGCTCGGCTGGTGGAATTGGTAGACACGCAGGTCTCAGAAGCCTGTGGGGCGACCCATGGGAGTTCGAGTCTCCCGCCGAGCAGGAATTCTAGGGCTCTTGCTCATTGATAGTGGGTAAGGCATCTCAAGATCAGCCAAAACAAGCTTTTACCTGTTAGTTGTTTTTTTATTGTTGTTTTGGGATAATCATCCGTACCTCATTCAACTCGGGGGCAAAGTTGCGACTCCGAAAAGTCTTAAGATTGGTATCACTGCTCTTTATATATCCAATTGAGTCCCTGATTTATTGGAGAGCACTCTATCGATGCTATAAAAAGTTTGGAGTAATGCCAAAATCTCAATTTGTGTACCAAGAAATCATTACAACTTTGACTAGTAAAAGACCGGTTTTGAAGTATATCGAGACACTTCATCGTAAATTGAAAGTCGAGGGGTCTTTTCTGGATTTTCTGGCTCAATTGACTTTATATCGGGAATTGAATGCTCGCACTAACACGGCAATTGACAAAATAAAAGATGGTGTGGATCTAAAATCTTTAATTGAGGTTAGCTTTTTTGGTGAAGAGCGATGGGAGAAAATTACACATTTAGATAGGCCAATTGTGTTTTTTGCAACCCACTTTGGGTGTGATCGCTTGGCTCAGTTGTTGAGTCTGCGAGTACCGAAGGTCGTTTCTATAAGTCTTAATGTAGATGGCAAATTTAACAATACAGAATTTATAGGTTTAACTAATCCTGAGAAGAGAGTCCTATCTAGTGCTTTATTTCTTAAATCGATAAAAGCGGGAGCTCATGGGGTGTTCTATATCGATGTAGGGCATTCTGTTTCGGAAGTCGAAGTGAGGTTTCTTGAGTGGACGAGAGTAATGCCAGCAGGCATTACAAAAATAATTCGTATGCAACCTATTTCCTTGATTCCGACCATTGCAATTTTGGATCGACAGTTTTCGTCGCGAGTAACGGTGCACTTTGGCAATCCCATCTTCCTGCATGATCAAACCGCTCAAATGAATGATCAGCAGATCGTTCAAACGCTAGTTGATGCTCTTGAGGATTTTTCACTTGAGGTACGTGAACAATTTCCGGAAAGTAATTATCAATTTCACCCCTACCGACTTTAAATGGGAATTTTTAAGTATTAGTTGTAAACTTTTTGACTAGGTTTAATGCTTTTCGTACATGGCCTAGTTCATCAGAATCTATTAGACTAAGCAAAAAAGTATCGATGCCTCGATTGAGTAATTCCAAAAAATAGTTTGCTGTTTCTTTATAATCTGTAACCAAGAATCCCAGCTCCGAGTAGCTTAAAAGCGCTTGAGAAAAAAAACCATCAATCCCCTCTGGATTGTCTGCAGTTTCAAAAAGCTGCTTTTTCCAATGAGAATCCGTGTTAGCTCTGGCTAACTTTCCGTACGCTTTGCTCTGTTGAGTTAACTGAAGTTTTTTATGAAAGTTTTCGAGAGCTTCCTCTTTGGTCGGGCGAGTAAACAACCCCAGTCCCACGGCTCTGGCGGTCTTAGGATATTCAAATCCAAGTTGCATACCCATCGTTAAGTGCATAAACTCGGGACGCGTCGACAAAAATTGTGCGCAAGCGTCCGAGGTGCCCGAAACGTAATTGGAAATCGGAAACTTTGGCAAACGACTCAGCTTGTGGTTTCGCACAGTGAAATAGCGTCCCTCAAACGTAACAGGAACGTTTTTGTGGTTTTCAAGAAGCAGTTTTACGATATCAACAAACTCTCCTAACTTGGCATACCTCTCCTCTTTTTCCATGTTGAGACCTAGTTTTTCATAATCTCTAAGTGCCAATCCAGTCAGCCAATTGATTGCCGTAGGACGCTGATATATTTCTTGAAACCCAACAATTTTCCTTGCGGTTATAATGGGGTGTTCCCAATTGGGCATGATCGCCACGAGGGGAACTTGATTTGAATCCTGCGCCACAACGTGGGCTAGATCCCAAGGATCATAAGCATCATTCAAGCTAGTAAACATCAAAATCCCATCAAATCCTAGCTCGTCATTTTTAACTTTGAATTGGCGAAGGAGATCTATCAATATCTCAGGCGAACGAATTTGATGGGGTAAGCCGTGAGGATATGCAAACACTTTCATAATTATCCTTTCTTATGATAACAGGATCTTTCCTCGTTTTATCGAAAACTCACTAATATCAAACCAGCTTTCACCACCGGCTGCTAGTTCGCAAAGAATTCGTCCTAAGATTGGAGCAAACTTAAATCCACGACCCGATTCTCCTGCAAAAATTGCAACTCTATCGTGCCCAGGAAGTCTATCAACGATCATTCCATAGTCAGGGCTCATCGAATAGAGGCAAGTCTTGGTAAGTCGCGGTACTACATTAATACTATGAAAGCGGGCGCGTGCATTTTGGGCAATCATACCAAGTATTTTTTGACACGGTTTTCGAGTGCAAGAATTAACGTCGTCAAAATAATCGAAAGTGAAATCGGCGCTGAGCTTAACGCAACCTTCAATTTCTTCGCTTGCCGGGAACCCATAAAACAAGCCTGTATTCTCCCCCTGTTTTCTGCCAAATTCATACCAAAATGGATAGCGGTATTGGGCAGAATCAACTTCGAAATACCCGATCGTCATTTGCCAGATCTTGAGATCAAGTTTAACGCCCAAAGGAGCTAGAACATTATTAGTCCACGCTCCTGCGGCAATGACTATTTCTCGGCACTGAAAATCACCGGAACTCGTTGTAACTGTGTAGGTGTCTCGGTTACCCTCGTTTGAAATGATTGAGGCTTTCTTAGATGTCACTATCGTAGCGCCCTTTGACCGTGCAAGTTTTGCCATACCAGTTAAACATGTCTCCACTCTTATAATTCCCGAATTATTCTGAATTAGCCCCACATAATTGGGGGGGACTTTTTTGAATCCCGAATACTCTGCTTGGATTTGATCAGATTGAAGCTCACGGTAGGGAACTCCTAACTTATTCATCGTCAGGTGGGCGATGCTGAAATCTCCCTCGACAGTTTTATCGCTCGCCCGCTCGCCCAGAAACAATAGTGGTTGCGGAGAAATCATTTCACTTTCTGTTTCATACTCAATCTGTCGCCATAGCGCATAAGAAGCTTCGGCTAGCCTCACAAGATTTGGCTCTGAATGCATGACGCGAAAAAACCGAGTTCCTGGACTGGACCCTCCTAGATCATGAAGTGGTACTCCCTGCTCAAGAAGAAGAGTTTTCTTTCCTGCAGAGGCAGCATAATAGGCGCTAGACAGCCCGATTATTCCTCCGCCGATCACAATTAAATCGTAGAATTCCACAACATCTCCGTGTTATGCGGCTTCTAGTTTGTCAAAGTCTTCCTCTTCCTCTGATAAACGGGGAACAGGCTCGAGCGAAAAATACTTTTGAAGAACCGATTCGGACGTCATGAGTGCACCTTCGATCCAACATTGCAGTGGTGAAAATGCCTCTCCAACAACAAAAATGGGTTTCCCTTGAAAGGGCTGCTGGATTTCTTCAATTGTCCTGCTCACATTAATGCCTGGTTGCCAGGCATGGTAGGCAGCGCAACCAGTGATTGTGGACCACAATTTATAAGTGGATGCAATGGGTGCAGGAATAGATTTATTGAATATTTCGCTGAGAAAATGTCTTGCAATTCCTTGCATTTCAATAGGCGCAGTTTCGGGACCAGGCTGATCCCCCCCCTTTGTCCTGTAGGAATTCCAGAAGTAAAAAGACTCCATGTCAGCATAGGAAGCCAATGCAAGGCAACGAGTGTCACCCTTCCTTCCGCCGCATTCCTCGGACGTCTTACTAAAGTAAGTCATTCGGAGCGGACTGTCGGACACGATGGAGCCGGATCGAAAATCTTTTGTTCGCCACCAAGGTTCATTAAAGGCTAGAAAAAGTTTAAATCCTGGTTGCGGATAGACTGCATTCAATCTGTTTTTAAGTTCAACTTCTTGGTGGTTATTTAATTCTGGCGATATGAGCAAAGGTCGCAGCGCATCTGCTGGAACAGCAAGGATCAATTGCTTAGTCCCGAGCGTAAATGACTTACCGTCGGTAGTGGCCACCTCACATTCAATCAATCGGTTTTTTGAATGATTCTTGTGTTTAAGTTTGATGATCTTTGAGCCCAAACGAACGTGGCCTCCAAGCCGAACGAAATCCTTGAGCAGGTTTTCGGATAGTTGTGACATCCCTTGGGTCAACTGCCAAGATCGGGTTTTTGAAGATAAATCATTTACAATTTGACGAATGGCTTGCAAGGCATTCCAGTTGAAGAAAGTCGAGTCGTACCCAGTCGTTTTTTTAACCAGCTCGAAGGCTTCATTTGATATCAAGCTATGCAAGAGACTTTGGAAACCAAAATCATTTACTGAGACATCGTCGTAGACGTCGTTACTGAATCGTACATCTCGCTTCTTTAACACCTGATTAAGGTCGTTCCACATAGAGCGCGGAATGACTCGATTTATTGCGTAAGCTAATAATTCCTCGGGATTCTTCCCGATTTCACTTGGTCTAAGATTAAATCTAGGAAAGTCATTGCAGTTTTCATTGTGTAGCAAACCTCTCAGATGAAATTTCTTATGTTCATCTACTCCGAAGGGACTTTTTTGGAGACGATACCGATTGACCAGGCTCTTGACTATAACGTGAGAATCGAGAAACCGCATGGCGCCTAACTCTACCGGAATGCCGGGTGCCTGATCCATAAATTCGGTATAGATTCGACCCCCAATTCGATTGCTTTGCTCGATCAAACCTATTTTTTTGGGGGCTTGGTTGACATTATTGTGCTCAGCAAGCCTCATAGCACAGTAAAGCCCCGAAATGCCGGCGCCGCAAATAATAACATCATAGAATGTTTTTTGATTTTTCATGGGCTCAGAGAAGTGAAATTTATGCTGCCTCCGCCTCTGATTTCAATTTTTTTCGATCGATCTTACCGTTAATATTTTTGGGAAGAGTTTGCACAAAATGAACCATAGAAATGATTTTGTAAGGCGGGAGGTGTTTTGCTAAAAACTCCTTCAACCCCACTAAAGTTGGTAGCGATTGGGGGTCGTTAGGGACTACGTATGCGATCAGTTTTCGATTTTCGATCTCGCCAACACAAACAACAGCCACATCGCGAAGATCCGGGTGCCTCATGAGGTGGGACTCGACCTCACCAATTTCAACTCTGTGGCCCCTAATCTTAACGACATTATCGACTCTGCCGATGTAAAGAAAACATCCATCTCCTGTTTCTCTTACAAGATCACGAGTTCGATAAACTCGTTCAGTATTAAACGTGTCACCCCAGTAGCCGAGCATAACCGTAGGACCTTGTACTACGAGCTCTCCTTGGCGATTAACTCCACTTATTTCGGCCTCTTCAATCCAGACTCGATTTCCACAGGAGGGAAAACCAATCGGCACTGGAGGATCTGATAGATCAAGCTCTGATTTAATTTCAAAATAAGTGCAGACATTGGTCTCAGTATTGCCATAAAAATTGAAGATTCTGCTATCAGAAAACTTTGTTCGCAAAACATTAGCAAATCTGTTGGGTAGTGGTTCGCCAGCATATTTTATGGTCTTAAACTGGGTGCTCGGCAAGGCTTTGAACTCCTGACTTCGAATAAGCAAAAGAAGCGCAGAGGGTACCGAGTACCAATGATTGATTTTGTGATCAGCGATAAATGTGCAAATGGCCGCACCATTATTACGAATACTTTCGGGAATAATTGCTAGTTTGGATCCGCTGAGCAATGGCACGTAGATATCGTATACAGATATTCCGAAGCCGAATGAGGCATGACTGGCGAAGACATCATCTTCGTTAGCATTTGTCAGTTTGGCTGCCCATTCAATAAAAGCAATCGCATTACCATGGCTTAAACAGACACCTTTGGGTTGACCAGTAGAGCCCGAAGTATAGAGAATGTAGGCTGGGTCATTCCAATCCACTTCGTTACGGATGTCAGTTGGTTTCGATATTGACTCAATTTCCGACCATGAAATATTTCCTTTTACGTCTCTCTTTACGGTTATTAGTTTAGACTTTTCGGAAATTTGACCCGCCAGTTGCAACATTTTGTCTGTATCACACAAGACTATTTTGGGGGTACAGTCCGATATCACGTCACATACGAGTTGCGAGGGCCCTTCATTGTCGAGGGGCACATAAATTCCCCCAAGGCGCGATACCGCGTGAAACATTACAATACTAAAGACAGATCTTTCTAGACAGACTCCTACTCTGTCACCTTTGCCTACTTCAAGAGATCTCAGCCAATAGGTGGCTTTCAGGATGGAGTCATTAAGCTCAGAAAACGTTAACGTCCTATCCGGGCCACAAACCGCGATCCTGTTTGGAAAAGCTGATAAACTGTGAAGTATAAGTTCGTCTAGTCGTTTAGGCATGTTTAAGAAATTTAGTTTGGGTTGCTAGTTCGACTGCTTCAGAAATGCTATTGATCGAGTCAAATGTTTCAAGTTTCAATGTCGTGGGATCAAACTGAAATGAAAATTCCGTTTCAAGGATTGAAATAAGTTCTACAATGCTAAAGGAATCGATATATCCTAACGTGATGAGCTTGGTGGTATCGGATATTTCTGAGCTTTGGTTTTTGTCTAAAAACTTTTCAACAATAGAACGAACTTTTACATGGATTTGATCATTCATACCAATAGTATATCTTTTTTTCCTCCTCTTGGCTTTATTTTTGGGGGAACCCTTTTCCGGTAATATTAGAATAGAATTACCTTCCGTAAATATAGGTTTTTCGAGGTAATATACTATGCAGGGATTGTTTGACCCGATGCACAGGGTTTTCTGAGTTCAAGAATCAATAAAGCCTACGAACTAGCCCGCGAGAGTCTTCCTAGCAAAATTTCGCAAGAGTTGGCGCCTCCAAAGAGAGCATTGAACCAACTTCCTTTTTTTGGGTACTTGGCTTTGAGGTCTGGGTGGGTGCTAAAAACGCGCTGGATTTTTCCATTGATACGGTTTTTGAAATCCTCAAAAGCTCCTCTAGATATTTTGCTCTTGGGGATCGAATCAACCTCGGTCATGACGTCAGCCAGAAAAAGAAGTTTTTCTTCTGAAGTCAGAGCAGAAGGGACACTTCTTATTAAATAATCTAGCTCATGGAGTCGAGATGGGTTTTGTAATGTCCGAGAAAAAGCCATTTTTGATATTTCTTTTGCCAATTGAAGTTCAGGGCTTTCTCCAGACTTTGGAAAGGAACCAAATTTTCGAGCATAAAGTTCCGGAGCGTTTCCAAAAACTTTTTCCCGCTCAGAGGGTTCCGCAGAGAACAAAGGAAAAGCTCCAGTACGACTCGATCGGCTCAATCGGTCCTCCATAGCTTCTAGAAAAAGAGTTTTGTCTTGGGTTTTTTCAAGGATAAATTGTTCGAACGGAGTTAATAGACCCTTTCTCAAGTCTTTAACCGATTCGCCGGTGAATTCGATGTAGAGATCAATTTTTGATAAAATCTTTTTCAATGTCTCAGGATCTGGATTTTGACTCAATATCTCTCTTTCATGACTTCTTAGAAACTCACTTAAAGCCAACCATTCTCCATCCTCTTTTGGCCCGCGGCCCAGATGAAAGCCAGATCTCTTATCTTTTTTAGATGCTAGGGTAGGCATTTTATCGAGCGTTGACTCATTAAAAACTCCTCGGCTCCAATCGGACTCGAGAACAGCTCTAGCCGCTCTGCTAGCTATCCTTCGTTCCTCTTCATTCCTGTCTCTATTATCGTTTTCCTGTTGCGTGGAATATTTGGGCCGCGTTTTCTGCTTTTGAATTTCTTCAAATGCCGCTTGTATCATTTTAAATCTTCGGTTGGCCTCTTCTATAGAAAGTGAAGAAACGTCAGGATGGTATTGTTTTGCTTTTTCTCGGTAGGCTTTGATGATTTCATCTTCATTAGCATTGGGTGAAACGCCAAGAACTTGGTAGGGGTTTCCAGAGGCTCGTGCGCCTATTGCTACAAGGTAGAAAAAAATCAAAGATTGCATGATCCGACTAGTCTTTTTTCTTCGTGAGTCCAGATATCCACCCTTCGGTAGAGTTAGTTGGTTGTTCCCAGAAGTTGGGAAAAGGTTCAAGAAGTCTTTTCTGATCTTGCAGCAAGACGCCTCCCAAAGCAAGCACTGCGGCATCGCACAGGTCTGGATCAGATTTTAGATAAGAAAAAGAATCAAAGCTGAAAAGTTTGGTCATACTTGTGCATTTTAGAACTTTAATGAGAGCCAAACTGTTTCGGTTTTGTAAACCCAACAGATCCCTCCATACCAACGAAGGGTATCCTTCAAAAAGCCATCCTGTGGTCATTATAAAATCCTCTGGGGTGGCGAAAGGCCAGATATTAATCCATGGATTAGTCGTTTCAGAGACCAAATCTCTCCAAATACGGTAGCTTCCGGTTTGAATGTTTTTTTGAAATGGACGAGTTGTAAAGAGAGAGTTGGAACGTGAGACCTCCTCACAATCGCGCTTGGGGATATCAGTCTTGGATTTTAAAAAACGAGTGAAAAAAATTTCAGAAACCTTCATTCCGAAAATGGCTTCGCCGAGCGAGTGATTTAAAGTTTGTGAAAAGAGTTCCCATAGGTTTTCATGCGAATTACGACCTTTAACTTTGGGAAATACCCCTTTGGGCATTCCAAAAACAGAGTCTGCAAGGATAGCTAGTTTTGGATTGGGCCAATCAATTTCAAACTTATCCAACAGGTCTTTTAAGTGAGAGGGGGTCAGGGCTGGTAAAGTCAGTGGTTGTTGTGAGGGTGATCTTGTGGAGATAGCCCAGTGTTTTTTCTCTTTTTTCGCCAAACACACTTTGAGTGGTTTAGCTTTTCTGCCCTTACAAACTGCTACACCTGTTTGATCGATTCCTAAAAAGTAAGAGAATTCGATCATGAATCACTAACTTACTTCGCGTAATGCTCTTTGACATAAGCGATGATGTCATCGCTCTCATACATTTTAACAGAGCGCTCTGGATCATATAGAAAAGGTACTTGAGTTTTGCCTCCAAGTTGAATGAGCTCCTCTTTAAAAGATGACATGACCCTTAAGGGCATAGACTTCGAAATGTAGGAAACTCCGAGTTGTTCAAAAGCAACTCGCACTTTAACGCAAAACGGGCATCCTTCAGATTGATAAAGTTGAATCATACCTCTCCTTATTTATTGCTTAGTATTTTCAAAAACTTTCTGGATGTCTTTTTTCCATTCTTTGTGAAACCGTTTCAACAAAACCGATGCAGGACTATCATTGGTTTTTAAATTGGCTTTAAGTGGTTCGAGTAGGGTTTCCTCGCCAAAACCTCGAGATTTAAGTTCGGTTTCTGAAATTGCAAAAAGAGTCTTGGCAATATGATTTAATTTCACATTGCCCACGGTGGCGTCGAGCCCCTTTTTAAGCGATTCATTGAAAAGAGTTTGCCGTTCGTTACGATTAAGCTTTCCAAAAATTTTGATGACTTCGTTTCGAGCTTGTTTGTTGTACAAGATGCCAAGCCAGAAACTAGCAGCAGCATATCGATAATCGGGCAAAAGCCCATCGATAGATCTCACTTCCACATATCCCAATTTAATTCTGGCTTCAGAGAACAGTTGTCTTATTGCATTTAACTGGTTTTCCTCAGAACAGGTTACTTGAGAAAGCTTTCCTTCCTCAATTTGAGCTAGAGACAGGCCATTCCCAGGCAAATAGTTGGTTTTTGAGTCTTGAACAAACATGAGAGGCTCATGCCATAAAAAGTGTGCGTAGTCGTCAAAGTTGAAGCCCTCTTCAAAGGCCTCCGGCAGAAGGCCTGTTCGGGACGGATCGGTCTCTTGCCATATCTTTCCACGGAAAGAGAAATATCCTGTCTCATTACCTTCGGAAAAGGGTGAGTTGGCGAATAGAGCATAAGATAGGGGAGCTACTAGTAGCGATACTTGAAGCATCTGAATGGCTTCTTCTTCGCTGGTATAGTCTAAATTAACTTGCACTGAACTAGTTTTTCTCATCATGCTAGTTCCAAGCTTACCCCGTTCATTTAGGAACTGATCCATGATGTGATAACGATTGGAGGGTATTAGTTCGATATCTTGAACGGTGTTGAATGGATTAACGCCTAATCCAATCCAATTAAGTCCCCAAGGACGGGTGACTTCAGAAACTTTGCTTTCAAAATGGTCGACTTTGCTTTTAACAGTGACCAAATCGGAAAAGGGATCTGTTGATAGTTCCACTTGGCTTCCCGGTTCAAGAGATACTTTACCAATTCGCGTAGTAAGACCCATCGGCTGTCCCTTGTGATTATGTATTTTGGGCCATTGGTTTTGTTCTGATAAGAGGTTAAGAAGAGTTGCGGCCCCTGGGCGGTAAGAACCACTCATTAATTTATTATCAGAGTATTGAAAGGGACTTAAGTCGTTCCACATTCCTATTCGCTCAATTTCAATACCCACTCTGCGTTCAGAGGGTTGGCGTATTTGAGACCGAAGGAGCTTGGCTATCCATTGGCCTTTTGAATTGTGGGGGGGCCGTTTCATCTGGGAGACTATAGCTCTATTTGTTGTCGACGACCAATCTTTTCCCCACTATTCACAATGGTAAGTATCAGTCCCAGTCGATTCTGCTAATAGGGCTTTAATGACTTTACAGAGCGGACTCCCAAGAGGACTTGCTTTTTGAGCAGTAGCAGTCAGCTGAGCATTGGCTCTTTCAGAGAGAGAGAATGTGATATCTTCTTGGTCAAAATTAATTTTTGGTACTGAGCCTTTTTGAGGAACCCATAAGAAATCGGGATGAGAGTTTTCGTGCCATTCCCCGCCCGAGGCAGCCCATCGGCCATTAACTGCCTCAATTTCAAGGTCGTATGTGTAAGTTTCTCGGTATTTTTTATCTTCTTGAATCTCTAAGGTTTGATTGGGGCGAATTTCAGCCAAGTACACGACCGTAGTGATAGCTCCTACGATATATTGAATTTTAGAGTCGTCATATCCTGATAGTTGTGGATTCCATCGTCCGCGAGACAGGGGATGTTGAAAACGGTCATGCTGCTTGAAATAACGGTCATAAGGCACGGCTACTTTACGCCAATCGTAACTCCTAGAGTTTGTGTTGAGTGGATTGAAATAAAGAGTTTCATAAGCGATCACTGGTTGGTTCCAGACTTCGTAATCAAAAGATTTATCAAAAACAAAACCAGCTTTTGCTTTTCCGATCATGTTTCCAAGAGCCAAGTGAAACGTTGCTGGATTACTGTCAAAGCAGCTTTGGTCTTTGATTCGACCGTTAGGCAAAGTAGTTGCTTCTTTGAGTTCACATCTTCCACCGATAAAATTCGTGGTGTAATTACCATTTGCCCAAGAAAGACTCACCATCGCCTTGATGTCGTTTGGAAACCAAGTAACATCGATGTTCTGTTTCACTTTTGTCGTTACTGGTATTGTGGGTCTTGGTGCCATGAGGGCTGCAGGAGCCCAACCGTGGCAAATGCCAAACCAGTTTTCAACATTGCCCTCTGAATCCACACTCGATGCGCCAGCAGTTTTTTGTTGTCGGGTCAAAGAGAAAGTTTCATCGCCTACAGTGAGGTCATATTTCTCTGCAGGGGACCAAAAGAGAATTTTTTTTGAGATATCTAAAGGAAGTAAAGTTTGTCCTAAAAAATTCCACTCTGTTTCGCTTTGATAACTTGAGATTGCATCGTTGTAGGTGGTTTCACGGTTAAACTCACTTAAGCCGTATCTGTAAGAAGTTTGTCCCCACCGTGTTCGCCAGTAGTCATCAGACCAAGCATCATTTCCAATGCTTCCTGAAGTAGGAATTTCATCAAGTTGATAGGTTGGATTGTCTATCCAAGTTTTAGTTAAATCAGATAACTTGTCGTTAGTCTGAAAAGTCGACCATGTAGCATCGGCGATTTTTGAATCGCAATCCATTTGTGGAAAGCGGGGTTTAAGAAACTTTTCGCACCGATATTGTTTAAATTCTTTGGAGAGTTTCTTGCCAGCGAGTTGAGCTAAAGGGTTTTGCGAAAGCTGGCGGTCTCCGGCAAGCTGTGGGTTGGGATGAGCTACACGGTCCTCCCGAATATCATATTTGAGTGTCGGCCGATTCATGACACTGGGAGTGTTATTTTCGGAATAAAAGAGCTCTATTCGTTTATTAACTTCGTCTAATTCAGTCGGGCTAAGATGCAAAATGGTGGCAAAAACCGACGAAGAGCAGACCAAAAAACATAACAAATATAAGTACATATCCACCAATCATCCTAGCAAACCGAAGGTTCTAAAAAGAATTTAAAGAGCTTGATTTGACGCAGCGTGTACTTACTCGTTTTTATATAAGAAATAAAGCTAAATCGAGGCCTGATTAGTATCTGATTTCGCAGTTAACAAAACAGGTATAGCCGTTGTAGTGAGTGCAGGCGTTAAGTGCTCGGAATCGTGAGTAATTGTAATTCGGTGAGTACCAGTAGTACCAAGCCCCAGAAAAGTAGGATTGAGCAACACAGTACCACACGGGGTAGTAGTTGAGTGCCGAGCTTGGAAGGCTTTGAATTTCCCCAGCATCTAACTTCTTTCTCGGGTCAAAATGCTGCTGAAGTTTAGTAATCTCAGATTCGGGCACAATCGAAGTGTTTTTAGCCAAGATCGGGCTCTCACTGCGATCTTCCGCGGCTCTCACTGCGAAAGAGGAGATGGAACAAATTACAACAACGAATAATAAAAACTTTTGAAACCGCATAAAAACCTCGCGGTGTTAGATAGAACATTCAAAGAGTGGAGTCAAATCCGAAAAGGGAGAGGTTAATAAATTAAATAGGGTTTCCGAAATTTCAAGAATGATTTTGAATCTTCACGGGCCTTTTCCAAAAATCCTTTAATGGGTTTTTTCGATTCGATTAAAAGTCTCAATTCATCGGTTCCAGCGATAAGGTCTATTGGCATTTTTTCTGTTTCATATTCATAGGGAGGCTGTTTCCATTGAAAAGCATCTGGATACAGTTGTGAGATCTGAGAAAGTAGATGAATGCCAGCTTCAAAGGCATTAAATTTTTTCCGGTTTAGCACGTGGAAATGAACCCCACCACAGACTTGGTCCTTTCCCTTATGAAAAGTCGGTTGAAAAAAAATGGCTCTAAAAAACACACCCGGAAGTTTTAGCCTATTCATTTTTTCAGCTAGGAGATCCGAATCAATAAAAGGTGCTCCTAAATAGAGGAAGGGCATAGTTGTTCCTCTTCCCTCCGAAACGTTGGTCCCTTCAAAGTGAACAGTACCAGGGAAAGTCTCTGCAGAGGCCGCAATAGGTATGTTCGGCGAGGGGGGAACCCAAGATCTACCCCAATGCTCAGAGTATTGATCTCGCTTCCAACCCTTCACTGGAATAATTTCTAAGTCGCAATGAATGTTTAATTCTTCATTAAACATGAGTGCTAGTTCACCCATGGTCATTCCATGACGAGTAACCATTGGAAACAACCCAACAAACGATGCAAAGTTCATATCTAGGATGTTTCCCTCAACTTGAGTTCCACCTATCGGGTTGGGTCGATCCAAAATGACAACTTTTTTGCCGTGGGATTTAGCGGCCTCCATGCAATAAAGCATAGTGTACATAAAAGTGTATATTCGACAGCCAATATCTTGAAGATCAATAACAAATGCATCGAGATCTTTTAAAATTGAGGGAGTTGGTTTTCTTGAAGATCCATAAAGGCTATAAACAGGTAATTTTGTTTTGGCGTCGATAAAGTCATCAGACTCCACCATGTTGTCCTGCTTTTCTCCGCGGATGCCATGCTGAGGACCCATAAAACAACCGATATTCAATTTTAACTGTTTTTGAGTGAGAAGTTCTGAAGCATGTCTGAGACTGGTATTTACAGAGGCTTGGTTGCATAAAAGCCCCAACTTCATTTTTTTGAAGCGGTTAAAATCTTTTTTTATAAATCGCTCAAGTCCTGTTTCGATTTTCATGCTCATGCCCGAAGATTGATTTGTTTACCCTTCAGAGTTTAAATGAAAACGCATCGTTTGTGCAGGAATAGTTTTCGTGTTTTGAGTGATAGATTTCTTCGGGCGGATGCAGAGTTCACCGTTTCCAACCGGAACTCGAAGTTTAAATCCTTTGGGAATATTGTTTTTTCCAATGATGACTCTGTCAGTAAGCGCAGGGTTGTAGTAACTAATCTCTTTTGGGGAAATACCGCAGCGGTGAGATATTTCGACGATGGGTGAGGCTTTTAGAATAAGGACTCTTTCGTTTTCGATTGGAGGATCAACAAGCATTTTCCCAAAGTGCTTTCTGTATTCTCTTTCCACTTCAAGAATAGCCAAAAACTCAGAGAAAAAATTTTGAGAAGCGAAACCAAAAGTGGGCGACTCATGATTTTTAATAATATGATGAAGCTCTTGGCTTCCCACAGATCTTACGGCTCGAGCGATACCACTTCTTCCATGGTTATAAGCAGTGATGGCTAGAGGCCAGGAGCCTAACGCTTCATAGTTCTCTTTGAGAAGTTGTGCAGCAGCTTTGGTAGCAGTGATGGGGTCGTTTCTTTCATCCATTGTTTTATCGATTCGTAAATACTGTTTTCCAGTATTTCTCATGAATTGCCAGATCCCAGAGGCTCCTACTTTCGATTTTGCGTTAAGGTTGAAAGCTGATTCTACCAGTGGCAATCGAGTTAGCTCTTTTGGAATTCTCCTTTGCTCGAAGATTTTCATCATCTCATTGAAATATCTCCCACCGTAAATAAAACCCTTCACGATGTGGTCTCTTTGGCCAACTTGAGCTCTCATTCTTTTTATAGCGTTTAGGTACTTGTTTTTCTCCTTGATAGGTTCAAATTTTTTCTTTAGGGCAATTAGCTCAACTGGCATTGAGGAGTCGGTCTCTTTGAAAGTTTGTAATTGCCGCAGTTGCGAAGCTATTTTCTCTTTTTCAGCTTTAAAAAAACGGTTCATCGCTGCCATACGTTTTGGGTAAGAGATGTGTGAAGACTCAGTGTACGGAGAGATGTCTAGAACCAAATAGGTCAGCTCAGGGTATTCCGAATCATGAAGAACTGCTTGGGAACTCGTCCATTCCGTGTAAACGCGCTTCCAAAAGTCGACGCGAGTTTTTAATTCGGGTGGGACTTTAAACGTTTCTTGGCTTTTATATCCGAGGGCGCCGCTCTGATGGCCAAAGTCAGGGAGTTCTTTTTCACGTTGGGACTCCAACGAGTAAGGAATCGGGATCAAAGCAAAAGACTGGAGAGAAAAAATAAGAGCTAAAAACAACCACATCTGTGGAGTCCTTGACACCTCAGTAACCTCGAATTTTTTAGTACTTATTTTCGTTTAAACTTTGAGACAGCTGCGACCACTTGATCTGCCCAAGAAGACATTCTACCGTATTTAAACTTAGGATCATTCAACAAAATGACAAAAACCATCAGTTCATTGTCCGCCGAGGTCACGTACCCCGCTAGACTACTGACCCCATCTAGTGATCCCGTTTTGGCTCGAATAGTAGATTCATTGATAGCCAAAGCGCGTCGTTTCATTGTTCCGTCTTCCCCAGCGATTCCTAACGAGGCTATAAACTCCGGAGAAGCAGAGAAATCTGAGTGCCCCATTTGCAGAATTCGGGCTACTTGACGAGCTGTGACTCGAGTTTCTCTTGTCAGGCCACTGCCATCTACGATCTTGTATCTACCTTTAGGAATACCAATGTCTTCCAGAACGTTTTCAACAGCTGCAATTCCTTTTTCCATCGTGCCGGGAAGGCCCCATACTTCAGCACCCATGCGTTTCATGATTTGATCTGCAACAAAGTTATTGCTAAATTTATTCATACCCCAAACAATTTGCCAAAGCGGTTGGGATTCAAATTCAAGAACCTGTTTCGCCCCTTCGGGCACAGTACCTTCAACGACATGACCCGCAATTTTGAAACCTCTCTGGGTCATAAACGTTTTAAGCATGTGGCCTGCGTAGAGTGCGGGGTTTACGATGTTTCGGTAAAATCGGACTTCATTGGAATCTGTCGAAATTCCACCTCTTAGAAGAACGGTATCTCCAAGATCGCCTTTAACGTACTCTGTTCGATTCACTACTAAAGTATTGGTGGAGCCAGGTTTGGTAGTTGTCGCCTGATTTACAACGTCGATATAAGTATTTTCCGGATCAGTGTATACTTGAGGCGGACTTCCAACTTTATCACCAGGTTTCACGTAGACGGTGCATGTGTTGAAGTTAAAAGACAGCCCTCCAATCGGGGCATTGTAAGCTTGGTCTTTTAAGTATTTTGGTCGAGCCTCTGGGGTTCGGATGGAATCAAAAAAAGAGGAGTCTACAATAATATTACCCATCACTCTTTTGATTCCAGAGCGCATGAGCTCATTGACCAACATCCACATTCGCTCAGAAACTAGGCTAGGATCTCCTCCACCTTTTAGGTAAAGATCTCCCGCCAGTGTTTCGTTTTGAACAGAGCCTTTAGTATAGACCCAAGTTTTGAATGTGAAATTGGGCTTAAGTCGTTTCAGAGCTGCGTAGGCTGTGAAAATCTTATTTACACTCGCCGGAATAACAAGCTCATCTGCATTTCGCTCGTAAAGAACTTCACCAGTTTTGAGAGAGCTAATAAAAACACCTGCATTAAGTTCCTTGAGTTTTTTTTCAGGAAGAATGTTGTCGATTTGCTGTTTTAACTCTGATCGCACTTCTGACGCGCCGGGTTTCATATCGCCAGAGTGGGCTTTGGCTAAAATCAATAGGATCAACAAAGGGGACCATTTGAGAGTCATATGGCACTTATTTTCTCCTTTTTTGGCGGGGAATGCTAGCCCTGAACCCAAGCATTCTCTTGGTGTTTTTGGCGCCCCGCCTTATACTTGTATAAGCGATGCCAGAACATTTGCCAAAAATTTTAGTTGTTGATGATGAGTTGGAGAATCTCTCTGCCCTTGAGAGGTTGGTGCGCGGTAAATTTGATATGAAGGGGATGCAGTACCCAGAAAGTGCTCTCGAAGAAGTCGAAAAAAACGATTACCAAGTTGTCGTTTCTGATCTTCGAATGCCCAAAATGTTGGGGACCGAATTTCTTGCCCTGCTAGCGAAAAAGAAGCCTTTCATTTCAAGAGTTATTTTAACGGGTCATACCGACACTAAGGATATTTTAGAAGCTATCAATCGTGCAGAGATTTATCGATATGTCACCAAACCTTGGGACAATGATGAGTTGCTGACAGTTTTGCAGCAAGCTTTCACTCACCATCTTCTTTTGGTAAAAAATCAGGAACTCATCCAAGAATTAAAAGAAAAAAACGAAAATCTTTCCTCGAAAGAAAAGGAACTTTCAAACCTCAACCGCACTCTTGAGGAGAAGGTTCAAGAAAGAACGAACGAGCTCAAACAGGTGAATGAAAAACTCCATGAGCTCGTTATGACTGATTCTTTAACCAAGGTCTACGCTAGAAGGGCTATTTTCAATCGGTTTAATGAAGAAATTGATCGGGCCAGCCGTTATAATCGACCACTTGTAGCTGCTATGGTCGATGTCGATAACTTTAAGTCTTTCAATGATCATGAGGGTCATGTATTAGGTGACGAAGCCCTCAAAAAAATAGCACAAACATTTTTAACCAATCTGAGAAAAAGTGATGCCGTTGGAAGATATGGCGGAGAAGAGTTTCTTATAGTGTTACCTGAAACTAAGATTCAGTCAGCCAAAGAGATCGCAGAGCGACTTCGAATCAATATTGAAAAGTTAGTTTTTCAGGGTCAAAAAGAGGAGGCTTTTCTGACTGTGAGTATTGGGCTTGCAGCTTATCCTGATCATGGAAAAAGCTCTGAGGAGTTACTCGCATCTGCAGATCATGCTCTCTATGTTGCGAAACAAAGGGGAAGAAATCAGATAGTTTCTGAGAAGTCTCATGGCACGTTTTTTATTAAAAGCTAATTTTATTGTTGGGTCCGAAGTGGAGCTGTCCCCTGAAGAGTCTCATCACCTTAATAAAGTGTTGCGAATGACTGAAGGACAGGATTGTTGGCTTATCAATGGAGAAGGGGGATTGGCAAGAGCGACTATTGCGTTCAGCCATGGAAAAAAATCGAGGTGTTTAATTCAGGAAACCTTTCAAGAAAGAAGCAGTCACCGAGTACATATTGCTTTTTCAATTCCCAAATCAAATGCACTAGATTTTATTATTCATCGTTGTACCGAAGTTGGTGTGAAAAGTTTTCAACCACTAATTTCCGATCATTCCTTAAAAATCAGTTCGTGGAATGAAGAGCGCTGGACTAGAGTTGTCCTTGAAACTTCGAAACAGTGCCAAGAGACTTTTTTTCCTAAAGTGCTTGCTCCAGTTGAGTTAAAAGCATGGTTGGACCATAAAAGAGATACCAATCGAGCTTTGATTTATTGTGATGAAAAAGCAAGACAAGATGCTCTTGAAAATGTCTCAAGAAAGACAGAATTTGACCTCCTCATTGGAGCTGAAGGTGGATGGAGTGAAGAAGAGAGAATTTTATTTCAAACAAAGGGTCGAGGTATGGGGCTTGGAAAAAATAGACTTCGCGCTGAAACAGCCTGCGTCGCGGCTCTCTGTCTTCTCAAAAAGCACTGTAACGAGATGTAATCCTTTGTGATAAACTAAAATCCAATGTGGAAAATAATTTTAGCCTTCATTTCGCATCGATTTCTTCTTTGTGCAGTTGCCCTTTTTACAATCAATGCCAAAATCACCCCTCAATTTGCCGGTAGAGCGCTACGTCCCTTTCAACCTAAAGCTATTTTGGTCCATAAGCTTATGGAACGGTTCGCGCAGGGTTCTGAAGTACGCATGCTACAGACCTTGAATCACCAACCTGTGGGCAAAGTCCTACAATTAACGCAAGATCCGTTTTTGTGGATTGCTCGATTAGTTTCCCTCGCTGTCAACGACAATGCTCTCTATGCTGTTTTGATTGTTTCCAACCTTTTTCTTTTGCTGTTTCTGTGGGAAGTGAATGCTTTGGCAAGTCGTATGTCTTTACCCGAAGTTGCGACTGATTCGGGGATTTTGTTAGTCCTCTGGATGACGAGTTACGAGTTGAGTTTAGGCTCTAGTTTAAGTCTAACCTGTTTTCTCACAACATTATTGTTTCGAGCGGCTATTGATAATCAATGGATTTTTACAGGTGCAGGGCTTGGATTGTTAGCCTTGCATGATCGCCTTGCTCTGGGGCTTTTGCCCTTACTGCTTATCATGTTTTGGAATTTTCAACGCTTTGAGCCTGCCAAAGAAGTGATGAAGAAAGGGGCTATGTTTTTGCTGCCAGTGATCATTGCTATTGTATTGAAATGGAATTTTTATAAGGATATTTGGCTTTTTGTTCAAGGTTCCGCACTGCTAAATCTAGTCGATGCTTTTAAATCAGGCGATATTACCGGTTGGCCTTTCTCTCAAGCGAACTTGGGCCAAACTATCTCTCTTATTGTGTTCTTGGTCGGAGCGATTGCAGCCGCAGTGGTTAATAGTTCTTTTGTTTTGAGAGGATTGCCGTTGTTGTTACTCGTTATGGTACTTTCTTTTTCGAGTTATAATACATTGGCTTCTCGTCTTATGATCGCAGGTATTTGTTTTGAGGGAATTGCAGCTGCCGTTTCAGGTCTTTTTCTAAGACTTATTCAACTAGCCCTTATCATCCTAAGTTGCTACGAAATAGTCAGTCTTTTTTAGCTCAATTACTGTAACGTGAATTTTTTAGGGTGGGGGGCAACTCCGCATCCGGGGCAACGGCTTGTTTCAATGACCTGAAGATAGTTCAGGTTCAAATCATGGGTAAAAATGAGCTTGGAGTTGCAGAAAGAGCATCTGTCATGATGCTCTGCCGACATGCACTTCGAATGATCAACTTCTCCGGCCGTGTTTTGGATGTCTTGGATACTGAAAGGAGTTCTCATAAGCCTTTTCTCCTTGCTAGATTTTTTGTGGGATGTTTTTGAAAAGCGACTTCTACTGAATTTATCGTCCTAGTTTCGATTCGGGTTTAGCAGATTTTTAAACCCCTATTCATCTTGAGTTAAGAAGCTGATTCCTATAATGTCTTTCGTTGATGATTTACGACTCAAAAATTGCATTGCTGGGGGGTGCCATAGATTACGCTGGAACTTTTCCTCCAGCTGCACTGTCTTTAGATCAAGCGCTCGCCAGAGCTGCTAAGTGGCGTCAAGAGGGCAAACATCCTTGGCTGATGAACAAGATGGTTTTGCCAGTAGCAGACATAAAAAGACTGACTTCAGAGATGCTTTATAAATTGGGAGCAAATGGCTCTCCTTGGCTATTTGCAGCTTTGGGAACGCCTTGTCAAAGCGAACAGGCAAGTGAATTTTATAAAACAGTTGAGTGGGATTTGAGAGAGCTAAGGCGTTGTCGAGAAAAGTGGTATTACAGCTCCTGTCGGCAAGAAGTTATCTCTTACGAGACTAAACTCCCTAATTCAGTCTTTGCAGTTCCGAGCGCTATGAAAATCTATGATTTCATCTCTCCCGTTTTAGAGCGGGCTGCGAGCTTAACCTCAAATGAAATACGTGATTTCTTTTTTGAAGTTCCATTTGACGGCGATTGGAGAGCCAATATTGAAAATGCATCGCAGGCCTTATCCGATTGGTTAGATGAAAATGATGAACTAGATCTCATTCCTGGAATTAAGTTTAGAACCGGTGGCGCTTTTATTCCTTCTGCGGAGCAGTTAGCCTTTGGAGTTTCAAAAGTAACAGCCCATGGTCTTAGATTTAAAGCTACCCAAGGTTTGCATCATGCAGTGACTCATGGCAAAGATTTTGGGTTTGTAAATCTTTTTGCTGCGATTAATTTTTCCCAAGGATATGGCAACGTAGACTTTGGTCTAAAGCAAGTGGAAGCCTGTCTTTCAGATTCCCATTCGAAAAACTTTGAGTTTCATCAGAACAAGCTTTCCTGGAAAGAGTTTTCTATGACGGTCGAGGAAATCGAAACATCTAGGCGTTCACACGGTGCTGCATTTGGAAGTTGTAGTCTTGATGAACCTGATGAAGATTTATTGAAGGAGTTCCCATGAAGTTAGCAAGTTTACCCTCAAAAAATAGGAAAAATAGAAATGGAGATCTCATTGTGGTTTCTCGCAATAATGCTCGGGCCGTTCGAGTAGACGAGGAGCTAGCGAGGAATCTTGTAGATGCTTTAGAAAATTGGAGTCAAGTGGCTCCCCAGCTTTTAGAGATCTATCACAATCTTAATTTGAATAAGATTGCTGACAGCTTTGATCTTGATCTAAAAAACTGTCTAGCCCCCATTACCCATGCACCAGGCTTTTATGATGGGAGTGCTTTCCTTTCTCATGTGGTGAGAGCTCGAAAAGCGAGGGGAGATGTGATGCCAGAGTCTGCCAAAGTTACTCCTCTGATGTACCAAGGAGTGAGTGATTACCTGCTTCCAGCCTATGCACCGATTGATCTCATGGATGAAAAGTTTGGGGGGGACTTCGAGGGAGAGTTTGCAGCCATTACGTTGGATGTACCCAAAGGGACTACTGCCGCGGAAACACACAAGTACATTGCTCTTTTCACGATGTTTAATGACATTACTTATCGTGAAATTGTGAAAACAGAGCTTGAGACCAAATTTGGTTTCCTGCAGTCTAAACCAAACTCCTCTTTTGCTCCTCTAGTGGTAACTCCAGATGAACTGGAGGGAGTATGGGACGGCAAGAAGCTTTCGGTCGATATTCAAGTACAGCTTAACGGTGAGTGGTTCGGTTCCCCTAATGGTAGAGAGATGAATTTTACATTTGGTGAGTTAATAGCCCATGCGTGTCGAACAAGACCCCTCGCTGCAGGAAACATTGTGGGGACGGGGACTATTTCCAATGAGTCCAAAGAAAAGGGTTTTGCGTGTCTTACTGAGAAGCGATTTCAGGAAATGATCGAAACCGGAAAAATGACAACTCCTTGGTTAAAACCAGGTGATCGAGTGAAGATTGATTGCATATTAAATGGGGTTTCTGTTTTCGGCGCTATTGACGAGATAGCCAAATAACTGCCTTCGATTAAAAAAGCTTTTTGATATTGATTAAGAGTTGATACAATCTGATCAACTCTTATGAATCAAATAGAAATCAGCATTGCTAATCAAAAGTACGTAATTCGAGGTGAAGAGGGCGAAGCCCATTTGCAAGAAGTTGCAGAGATGGTTCGTCGTCGAGTGGAGTCTCTAAGAAAAAAGAATCCGAACCTCAATTTACAAAAAGCCGCTATGCTGGCTGCATTCGATTTCGCAAGTGACGTGATTCAACAGCGAAAAAAGAGTGTAGACTCCAAATCGGTACTTTTGACGAAAGCCCACAGTCTTTTGGAGCGGGTTGAACGCGAGCTTGAAACCCAGATTTAAGCTTGGCATTGAACTCCAAAGATAAAGGCGAGTTGCGCAAGTATTGGAAATCTGAATATCCAAACTTTCGCTCGTTCTTCTCTGTGTGGAGCCAAGCTATTTGTCGGTATGTCCTCTCACACCCTGATTTCAAAAAAGCTAAAAAAATTGGAATTTTTTACCCCAGAGAATGGGAAGTGAATTTAATTCCTATTTGGGAGGCTCGGCCTTTAGATTGTTTACTTCCCAAGACCGAGCGACCCAGCTGGGAAATGAAGTTTTACAGTGTTGAGGCTTTAGAGGTCCCCTATCTTGTTCTGGGGCCGGGTGGGGTCTGGGAACCGGTGGATGACAAAACAAGAGCAATGAATGAATTTGGTGCAACAGATATTATTTTGATCCCCGGTTTGGTTTTTGACTCCAGAGGTATGAGAGTAGGCAGCGGAAAAGGTGTTTATGATCGATTTTTATCGACAGTGGGGAGGGCTGCAAAGAAGTGGGGGGTTGCTTTCAGTCCTCAAGTGATTTCAGACCCGATCGATTGTGAGCCCCAAGATGTTCTAATCGAGGCTCTGATTACTGAAAAAGGGTTTGTTTACTTTTAACTTCTCTGGCCCTATGTAAAGAGCACATGATCATACTCTATTTTGCAGATATTTTTGGAAGACCTGGCAGGAAAGCTGTTCAGGCCTGTATCGGTGATTTAAGGGCTACCTATACCCCGGATTTTATTATTGGAAATGTCGAGAATCTCGCAGGGGGCAGAGGGGTTAATCGTCGTACGCTCGAAGAGCTGAACGAAATGGGTTTTAGTGCTTATACTTCTGGAAATCATATTTGGGACAACAAAGAGGTCTATCAGCTTTTGGGTCCCGACTCTAAATTGATTCGACCTGCGAATTGGTCCAGCCCAGAGGGTGAGCCTTGCCCCGGAAGAGGAATGACGATTGTACATCGGGGAAACCTGAGATTAGCTATTATCAACGTGATGGGAAGGGTGTTTATGGATGCTCAGGATTGCCCTTTTCACGCCGTAGATAGGTTACTTAAAGAGGTCCCTCCCTCGACCCCTGTTTTAGTAGACATGCACGCCGATGCAACAAGTGAAAAATATGCGATGGGTTGGCATCTAGCCGGAAAAGTATCTGCGGTCGTAGGAAGTCATTCCCATGTGCAAACTGCCGATGAAAGAATTCTTCCTGGAGGAACGGCTTATATCACCGACGTAGGCATGACAGGAGCTTTTGATTCAGTGATTGGTTTAAAACCCGAAGGAGTGATTAAAAAGTTTATAACAAAGAGACCTCACCCAACTCAAGCTGCAAAAGAAAATCCGGGAGTGTCATGCGTAGTTATCAAATTAAACTCGAGGGGCCATGCAGAATCGATTGAACGATTGAGATTCACAGTTAAAATAGACGATCTGGCCCAAGGGGGAGATTTAGAATGATGACAGCTCAAGAACAGTTTGCGGAGATCAAACGTGGTACTTCTGAGATCCTTTCCGAGAAAGATCTTTTAGCAAAACTTGAGAAGTCGATTAAAACCAATAAACCTTTAGTCATTAAAGCGGGTTTTGATCCGACAGCTCCCGACATTCATTTGGGGCACACTGTGCTCATGCAGAAGATGGCTCAGTTTCAAAAGCTAGGTCACCAAGTTGTATTTTTAATTGGGGATTTTACTGCGATGGTAGGGGATCCTTCTGGAAAATCCAAGACTCGCCCTCAACTCAGCGAAAAAGAAATTTTAGCCAATGTAGAAACATACAAAAAGCAGGTTTATAAAATCCTAGATCCAAAAAAAACGATCGTTCGTTTTAATAGTGAGTGGTTAAACAGCTTCAAAGCTACCGATTTTATCCGGCTAGCTTCTCATGCGAATGTTGCTCGCATGCTAGAAAGAGAAGATTTTAATCGTCGATATAAAGAAGGACAAAGTATTAGTTTGCATGAGTTTATCTATCCGTTACTCCAAGCTTATGATTCTGTAGCTCTCAAAGCTGACGTGGAGCTCGGTGGAAACGATCAAAAATTTAATCTTTTAATGGGTCGAGAACTTATGCGGGATCATCATTTGGAACCCCAAGTTTGTTTACTCATGCCACTTCTGGAGGGGCTCGATGGAGTCCAGAAGATGAGCAAGTCTTTGAATAACTATGTCGGGGTTGATGAGAGTCCCAACGAAATTTATGGAAAGATGATGAGTCTTCCGGACTCCCTGTTGAGAAGATATTATGATCTTTTAAGTAGTAAGCCGAACTCTGAAGTTGAGGCAGTATTTGCAAAGATGAACAGCAGTTCTCTTAACCCCAAAATCGTAAAATCGGACCTCGCAGTTGAAATAGTCACTCGGTATCACAATTCTGAAGCTGCTGAAGGTGCTTTAAAACACTTTGAAAGTGTCTTTGCAAAAAAAGAGATTCCCGATGACATTCAAGAGTTTTCATATCCAGATTCCCAAGAGGTATGGATACCGAAACTTCTAGTGTTTTTAAAATTTGCTGCTACCACGAGCGAAGGAAAGCGACTGGTATCTCAAGGGGGAGTTAAAATCGATGATACTGTCGTAAAAGATGAGAAGCTTTTTAATATGGCCGGTAAGACTATTGTTCTTCAATGTGGAAAGCGCAAATTTGCGAAAGTGAAGTTTTAACTATCACTTCTCTAATTCAGGCAAGGGAATATGATTATCAATTAGAGATTTAAAAATTCTCTTTCTAAGCTCACTCAGAGCGGCTGTCTGGTGCTTAAAGTTTTGAATGAAACAATTGAGATTGAATAAAAGATTTCCATCGCTTTGAAGCCCCATAAAAACGATACTGGCCTCCGGAGAATTTAAAACTCCAGCAACTTCCTCAGTACATTTCTTAACAACTTGGAGCAGGACTTGTTCTACTTTTTCTAAGTTAGCTCCAATTCCGACAGGCACTGGGATTGTGACCCCAATTTTTTGCTCGGGCAGGTTGAAGTTGGTCACTAAGCTTTGAGACAGTTTGCTGTTGGGAATCAAAAGTGTGTTGTTTTGTCCTGTTTTGATCTTAGTTGTTCTCCAACCAATGTCTAAAATGATACCTTCTTGACCCGAATCTAACCGAATAAGATCCCCGACTCTCAGAGCTCCCTCTGACAAGAGATAAAGTCCCGCAAATAAATTTTCCAAAGTATCTTTCACAGCAAGAGCAACAGCCACGCCTCCCACGCCTAAAGCTGTTAAGATGGGGGCGATTGAAATTCCGAGAATAGACATCGAAATCAACAGTCCCACAACAAGAATAGTGCCCCGAATTAAGCCCAAAAGGAGACCATTGGTACGGATCAGAAAAGCTTTGCTAGCCATGACAGCTATTTGGGAGATAACGTTGAAGACAGATAATACAAGAGTGATGTGAATGAGTTGATCGATTCTCCTAGATTGCGCCTTGGGGAGATCGCATAACTCCATACCCAAATGAAGTGCAATGGCCAAGCACCAATAGACTGAAGGCACTCGGGTAACTTTAAGTGCAGCTGGAGAAAAAGGATGAGGATTTTTATTGTTCCATCGCTTCCAATAAGTTCGTAAAAGGGTTCTTAAAAAAAGAAGGACAAAAAAAGTGAGAGTCGTCACAACGACAGGAATGAAATAGGGATTTTTTTCAAGCTGAGACAAAAGCATATAGAAAAGCCGAACTTTTATTTAAAAAATTTAATTTTCGAAGCCGCGGAGTTATTTTTTCGAAATTCGGCAACGGCCGGGTCTCGATAAAGACTGAGTTGTCTGAGCCCAATTCGACTGACTTCGATATCACCCCAGGGGTAGTAATAGACATCTCCCTCGAAAAGCCCCCCACCACCTTGAAAATTTGGCTGGCCTAATTCTTTGAATAGCACCTCATCCCACTTTAGATTGGCAGGTTTAGACATGTTAAATAATTGAATTTTCGTGCTTTTTACCGTTCCCTGAAAAGGGGGAGTGATAGAGATAAAACAGCTTCCACTGCGTTTGAAGTAAATTTTTGTTCCGACTGAATCAAACGATATACCATAGACTATACCAGCCTCTAAAAGCTTAGAGTCCGCAGTAATATCGATAGGCGAGAAGGGTAATTGGGTGTTTTCAGTGATGGATTTATAAGAACTACCCAGTTCTCCAATACCCGAAATACCCGCGTGCAGGCCTACTTCGTAGCTTTTCTCAGTTTCGCCAAAAGCAACGGGATGGAACGGACTTAACTGCCCAAAGAGGGGTAATAATAATGCGACAAGTAAATTTATTGAAGAGATCTTAATAGGGCTCATATTGGCTAATCATATTAACATATTTAGGGTTTTTATAAGAGCACTTGCTTTTATTAAAATGCTGTGGCTAATTAGTGCTCCTATCACTTCTACACTAGAAGTCATGTGGGCCGCTAGCTCAGTTGGTAGAGCATATCACTTTTAATGATAGGGTCGATGGTTCGAATCCATCGCGGCTCACTTTTTTCAAATCCCTTAACACTTGCTCAGCCTAAATATTAAGAAGCGGTGCAGTTTTTTTATATCGCCTGATAAAGTAAAGAAAGAGAGACCGTTTTTTAAAACCACTTGGAGAGCCCATGTTTAGAAACTTTCTTATTCTGTGCATAGTTTTGGTTCCTTCTTTCATAAAAGCCGATGCTGAAACTCCTCTCATTCAAGATCTTGTCGGCACCTATCCGATTGTGCAATTTCTGGGAAACCCTCTTGCGGCTGGTAAAGCAGAAATTTTCGTAAGTGATACAGATGTGGGGATTAAGCTGATTCCGCTCAAACTATCTAGTCATCCGATCTCTGCTATTACGATTAGCTCGCCCATCAAAACGACTGTGTTACGGCGGGATGAGAAGGGTATTTATCAAACTTATGAAAATGGCGCTGAGCAAACGCGTATAGACTACTTATTTGCGGATGGATATTTGATGATTGATGCCTCTCAATGTGGTTTAGACCACTGTGTGAAAGATACTGCTTTGAGTTTATCGAGAGGTGGGGCCCCTGGCACAAAAGTCGATACAGAGGTGTTTCTAAAAAAGGTTCACGGAAATTATAAAGTCGAGCTTGTGGGTGGAGAACCTCCACATAGCGAGGACACCAATTCTGCAGAGTGGATCGAAAGTGAAGAGCCGGGCGTTGAGTTTTTACGTTTTCCCTATTGTCAGCCTACCGGATGTGATCCTGGTTTTTTAAACCTCAATCGGGAAGATATTTCAGTTTTTCAAACGGACTCGGTTTATACACTTATGGCTAAATCAGGTTCAAAGTTGTTGCATTTTTCTTGGGAAGAAAAGGCTGATGGTAAACATATTTTCACTAATTACCAATTTAAGCTTCTGACCAAAGAAGTAGTTTCTTTGGAGTATGTCCTAGAAAAGTTGTCTGCTTCGTTATAAACGGCCTTTTACTTTCGGAGTAGTTGTAATTGAGCTAATTCGCTCCGGTAGTTTTCCATTTCTTCTCCTGGGTCGGTCTCTAAGCACATGGGATGATTTTTAAATCGAGAATCATTCACTAGAAATTTAAAGACATTCATCCCAAGGAAGCCAGTCCCTAGGTTGGCATGACGATCAACTCGGCACCCCATTTCTTTTAAAGCATCATTTAAATGAAAAGCTTTAAGCTTAGAGATTGATAGTCGTTTATCAAACTCAGAAAAAGTGAGTTTATAGCCTTTCTCATCTCTTAAATCATAGCCAGCTGCAAATGCATGTTGAGTATCGAAACAAAAAAAGATGCGCTCGGGATCTGTAACACCGTCGACTATTTTCTCAAGTTGCTCAAAGCTATGTCCTACGCAATCTCCTTGCCCCGCAGTATTTTCAATTAGTATTTGAGTTTTAAATCCTGAGCAGGCTTTTAGAACTTCATTTAGGCTCTGACTTGTTTTTTTGAGCCCGACAGACTCTCCTGCACCCAAATGGCTTCCCGGATGGGTAATGAGAGATTCAATACCAAAGGCTTCACAACGTTCCATCATGGAAATAAAAAAATCGACCGATTTTTTGCGGACTTCGGTTTTTTCAGTCGATAAGTTGAGAAGATAGCTATTGTGTGCAACGACTCGCTTTACCGATTTTGCTTTTTTAAGAGCTGATTTGAAAGCATTTACTTCTTCTTTTTCGATAGGGAAAACTTTCCACGTGCGGCTACTTTGCGTAAAAATTTGGATGGATTCACAACCGACTTCATCACCACGTTCGACAGCTTTATCGAGCCCCCCTGCAATGGACATATGTGCGCCTAGTAGAGCCATATCAAATTACCACCGGTGATAGGCCGGATGGCCGGGTTTGACTGCCACAAAAGTTCCTCGGCAAGTTGCGCAAACTTTGCCGTCTGCGGTTAAAGTAGCTTCAATAATCGCTCGGTCCGCTTTAATTTCTGCTACTTTTGCAGATAGAAAAATTTTGGTTTTGGATGGAGTCGGGCGTTTTAGAGAAATTGCGTAATCTGCAGTGACTGTACACGGCGGGGTAGTTTCTTTGTTCTGTTCCATCAAAGCCCAAGCCGCCGTCCAATTGGAGTGACAATCTAGAAGGGCACCAATAATTCCACCATTTAAAACACCAGGAAAAGCTTCGTGGTGAGACTGAGGTGTCCACTCCGCCACAACTTCACTACCTTTGGCAAAGCTTCTAACTCGTAAACCCTTAGAATTTGAAGGTCCACAGCCAAAACAGGAATTGTGAGGAGCATATTTTTCTTGTAAGCAGAGGTTATTATCCATTGTTATCGCTTTTCAAATTTGTCGTTAACTATCGCCCTTGCAATTTTCAGGTTTTAAATGTGGGCGGTAAGGGAGTCGAACCCCTGACCCCATGGTTCGAAGCCATGTGCTCTATCCAGCTGAGCTAACCGCCCTGAATTGAGACCCTTAACCTTCCACAATACTTGAGAATTGAAAAGGAAAACCTTGAGTTCGTTGTTTTAAGTGCCAAACGAACACTGGAGATGTATAAGAAAGTAGTGAATATTTTGGACTTTATTATTGTTTTAGCCTGTTATTTGCTGGGCGGTTTTCCGACGGGGGTCGCTCTAACCAAGCGGAAGTATGGCTTAGATGTCAGAGATATGGGTAGTGGAAACATCGGCGCAACCAATGTGACTAGGGTTTTTGGTTGGTATGCTGGTCTTTTAGTTTTCGTCATCGATTTTTTTAAGGGGTTTGGTCCTCTGTGGTTACTTAATAAATATTACCCCGCTATGTCCCCTTGGTGTCTTAGTTTGAGCGGACTCGCTTTGGTGTTGGGCCATTGTTTTAGTCCCTATTTAAGATTTAAGGGTGGAAAAGGGGTGGCTACCAGTTTGGGGTGTTTAGCTTTTTTTGTTCCTGAAGGAGCTCTGATTGGAATCGGGGTTTATGCAATAGCTCTAGCTGTTTCTAAGATTAGCGCGGTGGGCTCTTTAGCGGGTATTGTGTCTCTTTGGCTTTATATGGTTTTTGTTTCGGTCCCTAGACCTATCGGCTTTTTTGTCGTTGTTGTTTCGATAGTGGTTATTTTCAGACATCATCAGAATATTAAGCGGTTGATAAAAGGATCTTAATCCATGAAGTCTCTATTTCTTTTGGGTATCTTTTTTCCATTTATCTCTTGGGCTTCGATCTTTAGTTCAGATGTAAAAAACAGTTTTTTCGAAGCTAAAAAAGAAAAAAAACCGATTATTATCGATTTTTTCGGAATTTGGTGTCCACCTTGTAACGAGCTAGATGAAACTGTTTTTGAAACTGCTGCGTTCATAGAAAAGTCCAAAGCTTTTAAACTGCTCAGGGTAGACGCAGATAAAGACTCATCGTGGAGTTTAAAAGATAAATATAAAGTAGGTGGATATCCCACAATTCTTTTTACTGATTTCAAGGGCTCAGAGATTTACCGTATTGTGGGATACAGAGATTTAAAACAGTTTTTGCAAATCATGGATTTGGTCCTGAATTCAAAAAACAAAAAATTAGAAGAAGCTTGTAAGAGTGATGCTGAAGATGATTTATGGCGTTGTGCAGTTGTGTGTTCGGAGAGGAAAAATCTTGAGTGCTCCTCTCAGGCTTATGCCAAGTTGCAAGCACTTCTTAAACCTGGCACTGCAAGATTTGATTGGGTACGAACTTACGCTATGGAAAGTGTAACTATTCCTGACATGCAGCGGGATGGGTACGCCAGCTTATTAAAGCTATACCCGAATACACCTCAAGCTTTAGTCTGGGTAGTTTCTTACTTGGCTACTTTTGATGACGAAAAAAATCTAAAACCTAAACTAGAACTTATCGATAATGTGCTTAAACTTTTTCCTCAGATGTTAAATGACTCTCGTTTACCTGAGTTGGGTTTGAGTCAGAGAAGTTTAATTCAGATCAAAGCCGAGATTTTAGGAAAAATCGATAGGAGAGAGGAGTCTGTATCCGATTGGAGAGAAGCCTCCAATATTCTTGAAAAGGAAGCGACACAGCTTCCAAAAGGGACAAACCCGAGAGCTTTTACGCTTGATCGAATCACTTGCTTAGAAGCTGCCGGAGATCTTGAAAAGGCTTTAAAACTAGCCGATCAATATAGAATACTCTATCCCGATGAATTCACTTTTCACTCCCTGAGTGCGCAGATTTTAGAGCGAATGAAAAAATACTCAGAGGCTATTCCGATAGCAAAGAAAGGCTATGAAGTTTCATACGGGGACAACAAGATTCGAATGGCTACTTTATTGATTCGGTTGTATTCAACAGTACCGGACAAATCCAGTGCAAAAGCTGTTTTTGACCAAGTAACGAGTCAAATTAAGCCTGATGCTAAACTTCAAATTAGAACCCATCGATACCTCAAAAGATTACAGGACGCCTGGTCAAAGTTTTAAAGTTTAGTTCAAGAAACCATCATAAAATTCCGATAATGAAGCTAGAGACACAATTTCTTCACTTATGCTTCATATTTATTGGATCAGACCTAAACAAAAACTTGTAGAATCCGAGCTCAAGGCTTTTTTTGACCGATTCAAAGCTCAAAATATAACTGTCGTGTCATATGAGGTTGCTGGAGCCGATGAAAACCAAGGAGTTCTATTTAACGGTAACGATCTTAAACACTCCAACGCAGTTTTTATCAGTGGTTTTAATAATTCTCAGTGCTCTGAGATTATTAAGCTTTTAAGACTTTGGGCCGGCTCTCAGAGGTTCCCTTTTCCTATTTGCCTTTTGGCCTCCTCTCATCAAAAGGAAAATCTTGATGCTGTGATTGCTTTAGGGTTCGATGAACTGGTTTTAACTCAAGATGAGCCTGCGACGATTTCGGAAAGACTAAAACTAAGACTTCACCAAATTCAAATACAATTAAAAAATGAAAAGTTTATCCAAGAAGAGACTTCAAAAAACGCCAAAACCGAGACCATATTAAGTCAAAGGGAGGAGTTTTTGAGTGTTTGCGCTCATGATTTGCGCTCTCCACTGGGGTTAATTCAATCGAGTTTGTCTCTCGTTTTAAATAGTTCTGAAGGAAATCTGAGCGACATCCAGAAAGAGTTGATTCATCGAGCAAAACGACAAGCTGGTGATGCTATCAATCTAGTGACTGATTTATTAGACGTCATGTCCTTTGAGCAGGGACTAAAACCTCAGTATCAATTGTTTTCTTTGGACAGTTTACTGCGACCTTTTTTCCAAGATTACCAATTTCAGGCACAGCAAAAGGGAATACATTTTCATTACAACAATCCACTTGTCTCTTGGAGAGTTCTTGCGGACTCCGATCGTATCAGGCAATTAATGCAAAATTTGGTTGTTAACGCAATGAAGTTTACCGAGCCCGGAAAAAACATCTTTTTAAATGTCACACAATTTCAGGGACGACGGAAAAGTGATCCACCTTATCCTATGTTGGTAGTAAGCATTAAAGATGAGGGAAAAGGAATTCCTCCTAAAGAGCTTCAAAAAATATTTGATCGCTTTACACAAATTAAAGAGCACAACCGGAGTGAGGGCAGAGGGTTGGGACTAACCGTAGCAAAACAGATTTCGACTCTTCACGATGGAAATATTTGGGTTGAAAGTGAGGAAGGAAAAGGATCGACTTTCTTTGTCTTGTTTCCTCATGTGATCAGCAGAGGCATGGCTCCCAATTTTTATCAGGGGCCTATGGAGATTAAGAAAGTGTTAGTGGCAGAGCCTTCAGAAAAACGCAGGCAGAGTTATTACGAAATTATGAAACGTTGGGGCTATGAAGTTGTTTTTGCTGGAGATGGAATTGAAGCGATTACTTTAGCTTTTCATTACTTGCCTCAACTTGTGATCCTCAATGAAGGTTTGTCCAAAATGGGAGAAGCTCAAGTGGTGGATACTCTGAAAAGTGATCCTCTCACTGCAAATTTTAAAGTAGTTTTAGCTGGGGAATCTCCTGATAAATTCGATGTCGATGATTATGAGTTTCCATTTGATGGGTTCTTGAAAGTTCCCTTTACTCAGGAGGCTTTTGAGAATCTACTGCGCGATTTGGACGTCCTACCTACCGTCCTCAAAAAACCTGCAGCCTAAAATAAAAAGGTGCAACCGAAACCGGTCACACCCTTTTAAATCACCCAAGAAAATGATTTATTATTTGTCGAAAAAGAAAGCTACTTCTCTTTGAGCTGCAGTTAAGCTTTCAGAACCATGAGTTCCGTTAGCTTCGATGCTATCCCCAAAAAGTTTTCGAATAGTTCCTGGAGCAGCTTTAGCCGGATCAGTAGCTCCCATGAGCTTTCGCCATTTCTCAACTGCATTTTCACCTTCGAAAGCTAATAGAAGAACAGGACCACTGGTCATGAACTTTACTAAGCTTTGAAAAAATGGACGTTGGCTATGTTCTGCATAGAAACCCTCAGCCTCTTTGCTGCTTAGGTTTTGCATTCTTGCTGAGACTACTTTGAGGCCATTATCCTCAGCCATAGCGATGATTTTTCCAATGCAGTTTTTCTTAACTGCGTTGGGTTTAATGATTGCAAATGTTTTTTCCACGATACTTCCTCCTAAAATTATTTACCTAGGGCCTTAGCCATGGTTTCGCCCAGAGTGGCAGGGCTCATACTAACAGAGACCCCTGCTTTTTCTAGGGCTTTTATTTTATCGGCTGCTTTTCCGCTACCACCGCTGATGATAGCCCCTGCGTGGCCCATTCGTTTTCCCTCGGGAGCCGTTTGGCCACCTATGAACCCGACAACAGGTTTTTTCATCTCGGATTTAATGTATTCAGCTGCGGTTTCCTCAGCGGAGCCACCAATTTCCCCGAGCATGATAACTCCTTCAGTGTTGGGATCCGAATTGAAAAGTTTAAGAACATCTAAGAAGCTAAGGCCCTGAACAGGATCTCCACCGATCCCAACACAAGTCGACTGGCCAATTCCACGCTGACTTAATTGATGAACAGCTTCGTAAGTTAATGTCCCACTTCGAGAAACCACACCTACTTTACCTGGTTTGTGAATGTAACCTGGCATAATCCCAATTTTACATTCTCCCGGAGTAATCACCCCAGGGCAGTTGGGTCCAATCAAAAGACTTTGGGTGGTCTTCAAGTATTGCTTTACTCCCACCATATCCATGACAGGAATTCCTTCAGTGATACAGACGATAAGTTCAATTCCAGCATCGCCAGCCTCGATGATCGCATCTGCTGCGTAAGGGGCCGGAACGTAGATCATAGTTGCGTTTGCTTTAGTTTTATCAACAGCATCCCAAACGCTATTAAAAATCGGAATACCATCTAAGTTTTCCCCACCTTTGCCTGGAGTCACTCCCCCTACAACATTAGTTCCATATTCCTTGCACTGTTTGGTGTGGAAAGCTCCAGCTTGGCCGGTGATACCTTGAACAATCAGACGAGTGTTTTTACCAACGAGAATACTCATTTTCTTCCCCCTGCAGCAGCGACTACTTTTTGAGCAGCCTCTTTCATGCCAGTAGCAGTTTCAAGTTTAAGACCTGATTCGTTGAGTAGTTTTTTACCCAAATCAACATTAGTACCCTCAAGTCGTACAACCAAGGGTACGGTGAGGTTCAATTGTTTAGCAGCTGCAATAATACCGTTCGCAATGACATCGCACTTCATGATGCCACCAAAGATGTTAACTAAAACAGCTTTTACTTTCTTATCAGAAAGGATGATTTTGAAAGCTTCCGTCACTTTTTCTTGAGTTGCACCGCCCCCAACGTCGAGGAAGTTGGCTGGACTACCACCTTCATACTTAATAATATCCATGGTTGCCATTGCCAGACCTGCTCCATTGACCATACAGCCTATGTTTCCATCTAAACTGATGTAACTAAGATCAAACTTTTTGGCTTGTGTTTCACTGGGGTCTTCTTCGTTATGATCTCTAAGTTCCATAAAACTTGGATGACGGAAGAGAGCATTTTCATCGAAGTCTACTTTGGCATCCAGAGCAAGAACATTGCCTTCTTTTGTCACGGTTAAAGGATTGATTTCAGCCAAGCTACAATCCGACTCCGCAAAAAGACGAATCAATTTTTTGAGGATATCGGTGAAAGCTTTTGCTTGTGGGCCCGCAAATCCCATTTTTGCACTTAGATTTCGGCACTGAAAATCTCTTAGACCTGTGATTGGGTTAACCCACTCTTTGAAAATTTTTTCAGGAGTGGTCGCAGCGACGTGTTCGATATCCATTCCGCCTGCAGGACTTGCCATGATGACTAACTGAGAAGTTGTTCGGTCAAGAGTGACGGCCAAGTAATATTCAGAGGCAATATTACATCCGTCTTCGATAAGAAGCCGTTTAACAACTTTACCCTCTGGGCCGGTTTGGTGAGTCACTAAAGTCATACCTAAAATGGATTGGGCATAGGTTTTAACCTCATCCATAGTTTTGGCAACTTTAACCCCGCCACTTTTACCTCGGCCACCTGCGTGAATTTGAGCTTTTACTACCCAAGGACCCGTTGATGAAAGCGATTTAGCATTAGCTATCGCTTCGTCTACTGTGAATGCCGGTTTTCCGTTCGGTACAGGAATTTGATATTTGCGAAAGAGCTCTTTCGCCTGATACTCGTGGATTTTCATTTTTATTTTCCTTCCAAGACTTGGATGAGGCCACGTACTGCATCGGCCGATTTGTTGAGCAAAGTTTTTTCTGTTTCATTGAGTTGAAGTTCGATCACTTGTTCCATTCCATTGGTTCCTAACTTAGCGAGTACTCCAACAAAAAGACCTTTGATTCCGTACTCTCCTTCAAGCTCAACTGCGCAGGGAAGAACTCGCTTTTTATCTTTTATAATGGCTTCGACCATCTGTACTACAGAAGCTGATGGAGCATAATAAGCTGAACCAGCTTTTAGGTAGTTTACGATTTCAATTCCACCGTTTTTTGTTCTCTCCACGATTTGGTCGATTTTCTCTTTAGACAGGAAAGTTTCCAACGGAACACCTGAAATAGAGCAAAATCTTGTCATGGGTACCATTGTATCTCCGTGCCCGCCGTAGACGAATCCGTGAACATCTTCCACGCTTACATTGGCTGCTTCAGCCACGAAAGTTTTAAAACGGGCTGAGTCTAAAACCCCTGCCATTCCGATGACACGGTTTCTTGGAAATCCGCTTACTTTTTTAGCAACATAGGCCATAGCATCCAGAGGATTTGATACGATCAAAAGAGTTGATTTGGGCGAATACTTGACGACTTTTTCGGTGACCTCACCAACAATTTTCGCATTGGTTTTTAAAAGATCGTCTCGGCTCATTCCCGGTTTTCTTGGCAAACCTGCAGTTATCACTACAACATCAGAGTTTTCGGTAGCCGCGTAATCATTGCTCCCAATGACTCGACAATCAAAACCTTCAACAGGGCCAGATTGAAGCAAATCAAGGGCTTTGCCTTGCGGAATGCCTTCCATAATATCCACCAGCACAACATCGCCAAGTTCTTTACTCGCTATCCAGTGAGCTGCTGTGGCTCCTACATTTCCTGCACCTACGATAGTAATTTTGGGTCGTTTCATGGTTGCCTCTTTCTCTTAAAGATTAGAAATAATTGCATTTGCAAATTCAGAACATTTGACCTCTTTCGCGTCTTTAATAAGACGAGCAAAGTCATATGTTACAACTCGGCTCTGAATGGTTTTCTCCATGGCCTTAATAATTGCATCAGCTGCTTCTTGCCATTGCAGATATTCAAGCATCATGACACCGCTTAAAATCACCGATCCAGGATTCACTTTGTCCTGACCAGCATATTTAGGTGCTGTTCCGTGTGTAGCTTCGAAAACAGCATGTTTGTCTCCGATATTCGCGCCGGGGCCAATTCCAAGACCTCCGACTTGAGCAGCGAGAGCGTCACTTAAGTAATCTCCGTTTAAGTTAGTAGTCGCAATGACAGAATATTCTTCAGGACGTAAAAGAACTTGTTGGAACATGCTATCTGCAATACGGTCTTTGATCATGATTTTTCCAGCAGGAACTTTTCCGCCATGTTGATCCCAAACTTCTGCTTCAGTAATGGTTTCGTTTGAAAACTCTTCTTTCGCAACAGCATAGCCCCAGTCTTTAAAGGCCCCTTCAGTAAACTTCATGATATTGCCCTTGTGAACCAACGTGACACTCGGTTTTTTATGTCGAATAGCGTACTGAATAGCCATTCGAACGAGCCGTTTAGACCCTTCCGGACTAATGGGTTTGATTCCAATTCCAGAGCTCGGGCGAATCTTTGCTTTCATTTCTACGGTCAGAAAGTCGATGACTTTCTTAGCTTCAGGTGAACCGCTTTTCCATTCGATTCCAGCATAGACATCCTCGATGTTTTCTCTGAAGATAACCATGTCAACTTTGTGAGGCTCTTTAACGGGGCTTGGAACTCCAGTGAAGTACCGAACAGGTCGAACACAAGAGTAGAGGTCCAGCATTTGTCGCAAAGAAACATTGAGTGATCGGATTCCACCACCCACCGGCGTCGTGAGAGGTCCTTTGATGGCAACGTGATGTTCTTTGATAGTTGAAAGAGTCTCTTCGGGGAGCCAATTGTTTGTAAGCTTAAATGATTTCTCTCCAGCTAGAACTTCTTTCCAGACGATCCCTTTTTTACCGCCATACACTTTTTTTACTGCGGCATCAAAAACTCGCTGAGAAGCGGCCCAAATATCTGGGCCAGTACCGTCCCCTTCAATGAACGGGATAATAGGAAAATTAGGGACCTGAATTTCATTGTTGCTCGAAAAAGTTATCTTTTCTCCGGTGGACATAACTAGAAAAACCTCCTCTTAAATAAAGTCGTTTAAGTACGGGCAGAGCTTAGTGATCCTAAGCATTTAAGTCAACGAATCGCCGACGAAAAATAACGAAAAATCGTTGAATTTTCGAGAGCAATTGGCAAACTATGAGGATGATAAAAACCACACTGATCGATAAGAGATGTTCTCCCTGTAACGAAAAGACCTTGGCTTTATCGCCCTCGCAAGTAGGTCACTATTTATCGGGTTTATCTGGATGGTCTCAAAAAGAGCTAACAATTGAGAAAACTTATGTTTTTAAGGACTTTAAAAACGCTATGGCTTTCGTCAATCAACTTGCAGAAACTGCAGAGAAAGAGGACCATCATCCAGATATAGCGATCCATTATAACAAAGTTACATTAAGTTTGTGGACACACATCGTTAAGGGGTTAACTGAAAATGACTTTATTTTGGCAGCGAAAATTGATGCGCTTCTGTAGCGCAAGTTTAATTCTGTTGTTGGTTTGCGATGGAGCTATGGGCAGATTGCCCGACGAACAGAACAATGTAGATGTCTATCAGCGTTGTAATTCCGCAGTTGTAAACATTACTGCAGTGACTCTAACGCGGGATTTTTTTTTCGAGATAGTTCCTCAAAAAGGGGTGGGAAGTGGGGCCATTATCAGGTCGGATGGTTACATAGTGACGAACGACCATGTGGTGGGCAACGCACAAAACGTGGAAGTGACATTGGCGGACAAGTCGCAATTTCCGGCCAAAGTTGTAGGAACTGATCCCGATTCCGACCTAGCTGTTTTAAAAATAGATCCCAAAGGCAAAAAACTGAATGTTTTGGAATATGCCAATGCTGAAAGCTTAGCGGTAGGTCAGAAGGTTTTGGCTATCGGGAATCCATTTGGGCTCGGGGGTTCTCTCACTGTTGGGGTCATCTCCTCTCTAGGAAGAGATATTAGAACCCAGACGGATAGGTTAATTAAAGACATTATTCAAACCGATGCCGCGATTAATCCCGGAAATTCAGGTGGACCGCTTATGGACAGTGCTGGAAAAATGATTGGTATCAATGCTCAAATTGTCTCTCAAAGCGGGGGAAGTGAAGGAATCGGATTTGCGATCAATGTGAAAACGGTAAAAAAAATCACAGAGCAATTGATTCAATTTGGCAGAGTCTTGCGGCCGGAGCTTGGAATTGAGGGGGTAGGGTTGAGTCCCGCTCTATTTAGTAGTTTAGGGATACCAACTCCAAGGGGAGTCATGGTGACGGAAGTTTATCGTCAAAGTGCAGCTAAAGAGGTGGGTCTTAGAGCGGCCGACCGGGAGTTGGTCTATGGGTTTAGAAGAATTCCCATCGGGGGAGATGTCATTTTTAAAATTGATGAAACTCCGATTTCATCTATGCGAGACATTTTTGATTATCTTGCCGAAAAAAAAGTGGGAGATTCTGTAGTCGTTCATTTTGTAAGGGGTAAAACGAAACAAACTTTGACGGTTAAGCTTAAAGCCCTTCCACAGGAGCAACCTCGAAATCCAGGAGAACTGTAATTTAAATTTTCTTATTTACGGCGTTTTACAGGAACTTTTACCGATTCAAAATTGAGCGCAAGATTGGAATCGAAGACCGCTCTCTTTAACATCTTTTTGAAGTCAGGGAGAAGCTCGTAATCTATCGGCGGAAGTAATTTTAGCTCTGGAGTGTTTTTGTGAAAATCGGGTAGAGAAGGGCCAACCCATCTTAATTGTGTGGACGGATGGGATTTAACAACATTACCTAGGAATTTTTCGAGTCCTTTTTCATCCTTGATATCATGAAAACAAAGTACTACCGACCAGTGGGACTTGTCTGAAATTTTCGCATTTAGAAATTGAGATACATTATCAACTGTGACAGCTGCCCATGCTGGGTACTCTTCAATAGCGGCTTTGGTAATCTGTTCCTGAACTGAATTTTTAGTCAGAATTAAAATATGGCTATGAACTTTGGCTAAAGGAATACGATTTCGCGCGGTACCTTCAGATAAGAATATGAGCTTGTTTTGAGACTGATTCATTTCTCCGTAAGTCACTGCCACTCTCCCGTTTTCACAATTTACTGAGAGATTCCGAGTAACTCGTTTTCCTACGTCTATCGCGCTGATAGAGATATTCACGCTGCGGGCCCAAGACTGTACAACTTCTAGAATATGAGTAGCTCCATGGGAAAGGCCAAAAATTTTTAATGAGATGTCAGAGGTCTGAATTTTGAGCTTTGATTTAATCTTTAAATAAAGAAGTTCTAATTCCGATAAAAGATCTCTGGTGGCTAGATCATGGCTAAATAGAACCAAGCCCGTCGAGTTTTGGCCTTTGAGAGTAAAGACTACAGCTAAATGCTTGTCGAGCATTAGCTCTAAAGTGTGGGGAGCTCTGTATAGATAGGCTCCAGAGTAAGAAATAGGAATAGCAACAGAGTTAGTTTTTAATGAATTTGTGGGTGTCATAAATTGTTAGGGAAGATATTAAAAAAGTATATCATCTCTATCTGTTTGACACACACCATAAAACCCATCCTTGATTATTTAGGATGGATTTCTTATCGGCTTACGCCTGCTAGAAGTGAAAGAGCTAGAGCTGGAGTTTGGTTCGCTTGTGTCAAAACAGCAACTCCTGCTTGTCGTAAAATGGAGTCTCTAGCCAAGTTAGAGGTCTCTTTAGCAATGTCTGCATCTTTAATTCTTGATTTAGCAGCCATTAAGTTTTCGGTGAAAATTTGTTGAGCATTGATTGTTGTGAGTAGACGACTTTGTGAAGCTCCTACTCTCGCTCTGATGTCATTTACTCTCATCAGAGCTTCATCAATGTCTTCGAGACCATTACGAGCATCGTCTCTGTCTGCAACACTGAAACCCTCAACTCCGAGAGCTGATAATTTTAAGTTAGTATCGCCTGGGTTAAATCGAATTCGGTCTACATCGGGATCATTGTTCGGACCTACTTGGAATTCCACATTGACTGCGTCTCCCGATAGCAATTCTTGTCCATTGAACTTAGTCGAACTTGCGAGTCGGTCGATCTCTTGTTTGAGCTGTTGGACTTCATTGTCGAGCATGGCTCTTTCACGAGGTCCAATAGAGTCTGAAGCAGACTGCATGGCGAGTTCTCTCATTCGGACTAGCATGTTGTTGATTTCGTTGGTGCCGCCTTCGTAGACTTGGATGAGTGAAATACCATCTTGAGCATTTTTGGTTGCTGCTCCCATACTGCGAACAGTAGCTTCTAGATTGTCTGAGATGGCAAGACCTGCGGGATCATCGGACGCTTGAACTATTTTTGATCCGCTGGATAATCTTTGAACGGTTTGTTTGAACCGGCGGTCGGTGACCTCTAAATTTCTTTGAGCGGAAAGTGAAACTTCATTCGTGTTAATTTGTAAGCCCATCGGACTATCCTCCTATTACCACCTCCTTCCTTGAAGTTTGTTTTTCTTTTCCTGAAAAACAGCGGGCCATTCCTTTTGGCCACTGACTGCTGAATTCTTTATAGCGTTATTGCTAAATGAAATTCATCAGCCACTGTACCATTCGACGCGGGTTAAGATTAGTTTAGTAAAAAATATCGACGACATGCGTTGTTAAAAAATTACTCTTAGCATCATAAAGAATGATGGACAAATAAATTTCCCAAGTCTTATAGTCACATACACCAACGGCGCGGGTTATAAGAAAGCCGAGTTAACGCGCGGCGCTTTTCGTGAAAATATTTTTGCGGAGAGTAGTTTTTCATCTGGGAAAAGGTATTTTGCTGAATTGCGTTAGCTCGGTTTCTCTTCCGTATAAGCGCCATGGGAATAAAAATTGGCTAACTCTAAAAATAAAAAAAGAACTGTTTTAGTCACTGCAGGCCCAACGCGTGCTTATCTAGATCGGGTTAGATATCTATCCAACTATTCTTCGGGGTGGTTGGGGTACTACATCTGTAAGGCTTTGGAACAGCATTTCAGGGTGGTAGCAGTTGTGGGGCCGTGTGAAGCCCCGTTCAAAGATTTGGAAGCTACAACCGTTATTCCGGTTGAAACTGTAGATGAGATGTATCGCACCGTGATGAAAGTCTGTTCAGTGCATAGACCTCATTTTGCAGTGCTTGCAGCTGCAGTGCTAGATTTTGCTCCTAAAGAGAGAAAGTCCGGTAAGGTTTCTTCAAAAGGTAGTTGGAAAGTTGAACTTAAACCTACTCCCAAAATAATTGATGATTTGACTTTAAAATTTCCTAGCGTACGAAAGATAGCTTTCAAACTGGAATGGAATAAAACCTCGCTAGTTAAGCTTAAAAAATTTGCGGTGGCCAATATGAGGGATAAATCTGCTGATGCTCTCTGCTTGAACTTTCTCTCTCAGATTAAGTTGAAAAATCACCCAGCTTTTTTATTTTCTAGGGATGGAAAATACAAAAAAGTGAACACAAAAGAAGAAATAGCTGACTGGATTAAAAACTTCATTTTGACTAATGAGTAAGTTCTGAGGGGCGATTCGTTAGGTTCGACATTTCAGGCTTATCGTAACCCGAAAGCTTGTTGTAAAGAGTTTTTACCGTAATTCCTAAAGCATCCGCAGCTTTCGTTTTGTTTCCTTTGAAATGATTCAGAACTCTTAAGATATGCCGCTTTTCTACCTGAGCAAGCAATAGAGAGGCTGGGTCATCAAAGTTGTCTGCTTCTGATTCTTGTCCGGAATTGGTCATGTTGAATGGAATATCATTTTTGGTGATGACTTCCGATTCTCCTAAAATTTTAAATCGCTCAACTGTGTTCTGAAGTTCTCTCACATTTCCAGGCCAATGGTACTTTTTTAAAATGTCCATCGCTTCGGGAGAAATAGACTTCACAATACTTATTCCTAGTTTATCGTCTTTCAGAAAATGTTCGATCAAGAGTGCTACATCGCCAGGGCGTTTTCTCAAAGGAGCAATTCTTAGAGTCACAGTGTTTAATCGATAGAAGAGATCCTCTCTAAATTTACCATTTCTAACTTGGGTTTCTAGATCTCGGTTCGTCGCCGAAACAATGCGTACATTAACTTTTATGGGTGCTTTTCCGCCAACACGGTAAATTTCACCTTCTTGAAGAAACCTAAGCATTTTGGCTTGAGCCTCTAGTCCCATTTCTCCAATTTCATCGAGGAACAGGGTTCCTCCATTGGCTATTTCCACGAGCCCTTTTTTCTGATTGATAGCGCCTGTGAAAGCACCTTTCTCATGCCCAAAAAGTTCTGAAAGAAGAAGAGTCTCTTGAATGGCTCCACAATTTATACTGACAAGATTTTTAGAGGCACGTTTAGAAAGTTCGTGAATTCTTTTCGCTACCAACTCTTTCCCAGTTCCGCTTTCACCTTGGATGAGCACAGTCGTATCGCTGGGTGCGATTTTACCCACCATTTGGAGCATGGATAATATATTGGGATCTTGAGTCAAAAACCTAGTGATTCCAGGAATTTCCGTCGTTGTGGAAATGACCTGCATATAAACCCCCTCGATGTAACCGTGTAATTTTTACCGTTACCCGAAGAATATTTACATGTTTTTTTCTTGGGGATCAATGGGAAAAGGAGGGACTGTAACTGGTTGATTCTTAACCCAATTTAGGAACATGTCCAAATCTTCTGGAGTTCCCAAACCGTGCATTTTTTCTTTCTCAATTTCAAATATCTTAATCCGTTTATTGGTTGAGATAAGTTCATTGTAGACCGGACAAACGTAGAACTCGCCTTTGGTTCTAATATCTTTTTTGATCATCGAAAATGCGCCATCAATAAAATCTTGGGCATGTTTAAAGTAGTAAATTCCCACTGTAGCATGTTCGCTAATAGGAACTTTTTCAGCCACTTCAACAACTCTTCCCATTTTATTCAGTCTTGCGTAACTCCACTTATCTTCGGTGGCCTTAAAGGTCATGATTGAGCCGTCACAGCCGGAATTAATCGCGTCTTCAATAAAATCGTCAATGGGTGCATCTATCCACTGGTCTGAATTTGCGAGCACCAAGGGCTGACTAGGATTGAGTTTGTCTACGCCAAGAAGAACAGTGCAAGCAGCTCCTTCAGTTGTTTTTAAAACTGGAACAATTTGTGACTTCGGAGCCATGGATTTTAACGACCGAATGTAACTCGTCTCTTTCATGTGGTCGTTGTGACAAAGAAAAGTAAAGTTGTGTAGCCACTGAGAAGGAGCCATATTTTCCACTACCCATTGAATCATGGGTTTACCCAGAACATTAATAAAGGGTTTGGGATCTTCGTATCCAGCAGCTTGAAAACGAGTTCCTAGTCCGGCCATGGGAACCACTATTTGAATCAGGGGGTTGTTTCGTCGAAAACTGATATTTTCAGAAGTGGGAGATTGGTCCAATTTATTTAAAACGGGATTAATGTTGCTTAGATTCACCTCTTTTGGAGATTTAACAACGAAAACATGGGGCGTAACTTGATTGGCCGCAATGATTCCTGGTTTTGAATCCTCGATGATTAAGGTTTCGTTAGATCCTAAGTTCATTAATTCCAGAGCTCGATAAAAAATATCAGGATGGGGTTTACCACGTGATACATCTTGTCTTGAGAGAATCGTATCAAAGTAGGGTGTTATTCTCATTTGATCTAGCACCAAGTGAATTGTCTGTTTAACGCTATTTGATGCTACTGCCAGTGAATAACCTCGCTCTTTTAGAGAGCTTAATAATTCTGTGACTTCCTTAGAGGGGGCACAGTTCTTTCTTATAGTTTCCAAAGTATAAACTTGTTTTTGATCGACAATAAAAGAATGAAGGTTTCTTGGGAGCCCTTTGGATTCTGAGAGCATTTCAAGCTTTTTGGCAGTTGGTAAGCCATCAAATTTTTCTTGGTGCTCTTTTTCTTCCAATGAGTAACCAAAAAGGTTTAAAGCTTTATTCAAAGCTTTAAAGTGCCAATCTACTGCATCAACTAAAACACCATCTAGATCGAAAATGATTCCTTTGATCATGTTCCACCGATTTAATTTTGAGTTGGATTTTCTGGAGATCTTTGAGAAAAAACAGACAATGAAAGCTAATTTATATTTTACAAGGTGATACGCCGCAAAATCTACTCAAGAGATTGAGCTTTTTGAAAGTCGTTGTTATTTCGCGATGGATCTTAAGGTGGGACTAATTTCGACTAGGTGTCTCATTGATGGACCGCTATTGGCAGATTCTGCCTCTTCGTCGCACCCTCCCAAAGTATGAACTCCAACAATTTTAGTCTCTTCGGGCGTTTCAAAGTTGGGCAGTAAAATAGCGGATCCAGAGCTTCCAGATTGAGTATCACATTGATGCATCAAAAAGCTGCCCTCTTCACTCTTGAGGGAGCAGTTTTTATAGGAAACTTTCATGGGGGTCGCTTTGGGGTGGTGTATCATTAAAAGCTGTGAATCGGATTCGACAGGTGAGGCTGAAACATCGTACCAGCCCCACTGAACACCTGGACTACCCTCTAACTGGACAATCAAGTAATCGTTCTCAGCTTTTCCATCGCCTTTTTCGATAATTTTCTTGCAGTTAAATGTTTCCTCACGCTCTCTCCCCAAATAACCAAAGGTCACTTTAATGCTGTCACATTCAGCAGCGCAGTGCTCTGCAGTGAGAAAGAGATCTTTAGTGATAAGAGTGCCCGTACAGAACCCAATTCCTCCATCAACTTCTCCCGAATAGATTCCAATTGGAGTACCCATTGAATTAAGGTTTTCGGACGAGCTGGTCATGGGAACCATATCATTGCTTCCGCAAATAGTTCTCTCATCGTGGCCATTTAAGTTCCTGACGTAATCAAGGAAAAAGGGTTGGGGTAACTTTTGGGCAAAGCATACACAGTGGAAGAATAAAATAATCCCTAGCAGAAGTTTAGTCTTCATAACGACTCCCCTTTATGGAATGAGTCTGAGAGGGTCTACCGACTCATTTAATACCGAGTATGGATTTTCAGCTTTTTCGATAAGGTAAAGAGCTGGTTCTATGTTTGCTTTAAAAGTAGGTTCAATCGCTTCAGCACCTGGGTAAAAGCCCCCTCCAAACATAGAATCGGGAGTGAGCTCAAAAGTGAATGCAAAAATTTTGAGTTCATCGTAAGCCCAATCTGTAGTGTCCCCAGAGGCTAAGTACAGTTCGCTCGATTTTTGAGGGGTGTATTTATTCCAAGTTGCCATTTTTTTGCCCATGGTTTCAAAGACATCTTGATCGGTTTTACTTGGAACTTGGTCGTAAGTATGACCGAAGGGCCAAAGAATAAGCTCGCTGAAAGTATGAAACGATAAGAGAACTGTCGCTTTTTTTCGTCCTCTCACCCAGTCTCTTACGGCTTGGGTCTCGGGCTCAGAGAAAGCCTCCGGACCGTGATAAGTGTCACTTGAGGGGGAAGAGCTGGCACCCTCTCCTCCAAAACCTTTGCCGTAGTTTCTGTTGAGGTCGACTCCATAAGTTCCATCATCATTTTTGCGACGGTTTTTTCGCCAATATTTATAACTTCCAGAGCTAATATCGTACTCTGCTCCGTCTGGATTAATCATAGGAACAATCACTACTTCTCTTGTGTCCAAGAGGGATTTTACTCTGGAATCTGTTTCGTAGTAGTTTGCCAAGTATTCGGCGAGTTTGAGAGGAACTTCGACACTGAGATGTTCTCTTGCATGATGACAACCCATAAAAATAGCTGTGGGAAGTGAGTCTCTTGAGGTGTTTCCAGACAACCGAATACCCGTGATTTCTCTGCCTTCCAGACTTTTTCCGATACTAAATCTTTGTGCGATTTTAGGGTGGTTCTTTGCGATTTCATCTAGAGAAGCCACGGTCTCCGAATAGTTATGAAAATTTTTATCATCGGATGGAAAATCTAAAGCTCGGCGGGGTAATTCAGATGCTTTTATAGAGAAGCCAAGCCCCTCCACTCTTTTAATATCCTCTTTCGTGCCAATAAATCCAATGGAGTCTGAGAAGACTTTATCAATCGCAATTCCCGCGTTAGCGATTTCTGTTCTTTGTTCGGCGGTCGATACTGACACACGAACCGAGTAAAGCTGATCCTGTTGATTTCTAGCAAAGCCGACAATACTAAAACAGAGAAACGCAATTACTGCCGAGATTGAGTGTCTTGCCATGAATTTAGCTCCTTCGGCCTAAACAAGGCTCGTTAGCGAATTTTTAACTGCTTTTTGATCTGGGAATGCTCAATGAAAAAAATTACTTAAGATCTTAAGTATTCTATGGAAAAAACACAATTAGTTCCACGCCTTTATTTTTAGGTGTTAACAAGTGTTGAAAGAGCAGGAACAATGCGTGAAACAGCCTCTACTTTAGTACTTTTTACTCTGTGTTACCCCTTGTTTATGCTACGCTTAGGGGGTTCTCACATTAAAGATCAAAATATCTCATGGAAAACAAGACGCAAAAAGAACTAGACAAGGCCAAGGAGCACTTTTATGCGCTCAGATTGGTTGATTGCTACAATATTTTGCGGCGATACTTCGACCGGCTTCCATTCAAACCAGAGAGGGAACATGGTGAGTACATTGGGATGTTTGTTCGGGTTTTAAGTGAAATTGGTAAAAAGAATGAGCTGGCTTTTTATCTAACTGAGCTGGAGAAGCTCGAACCTAAAATGGGCTGCTCCTTCGTCACATATCAGCTTGCAGTGGCCTATGTTAATGCGGAGCCACCACAGCATCGTCAAGCAGTTGAACTTCTTGAACGATTTCTTAAGAGCCACCCGACGGGAGATTTAGCAGCAAAAGCTAGAATGACTTTGGCCTATTGTTACGACTCGCTCTATAAAGATGTGGCCGCCGTTCGTAGGCTTATTTTTTCGATTGTAGATTTTAATGACCCTTCTATCGGTTATCTTCTCGCAACGTGGAGAGCTAAAGTTTTGAGGGATGAGGGTAATTTCTTAGAAGCTGAGAAAATAATCAACCGATTATTGGCCGAACTCAAACCTGAAAAAGATTGGTACTCATATTTCACTGCAAGAATAATTTCCATCGGGCTCTACAGGGATTGGGGCAAAATGGATTTAGCAAGGCAGCTATTAGTTGAAACATTAAATCTTGCAAAAGAAAAACCGTTGCGCACGGTTAAGCGACAGCTCGCTGTAATTCAGGAATCTTTTGCAGATCAAAAAGTTAATTTACCAATCGTGTTTCGTATTGGTAAGGATGCAGAAGTTATCTCCTACTTGAATTCGACGATTGATATCGACGAAACGCGGCCATTTGAAAAGCTAACTAAACTTTTATTGATCCAAAAGAAACTCACCAAAGATGAAATAATTAAAGTTCTTTTTGAACGAGATTACAAATCTGAAATCGATGATCCTGTTATTTACTATCACGTGCATAGAGTTAAGAAACTGTTGAAAAAAATTGGTTTGGCAAATCCCAATATTGTTAAAAAAGGTCTCTATTATGAATTTCAAGGAGAAGTCCAGTTGGTGGAGGAGGCAATATGAAAATTAGAATTGCTACTTTTTTTATATTAATTTTATGCACACTTTCCAAATCTTTACTTGCAGACAATCCTCGATGTCTAGGAAGCGATGGTGGAACTCCATTTTCGAACATAACCCATGATGTTTTAGCTAAACAGACAATCGTTAATTCTTCCGGTTTGGTCAGAGATTTTGTAGTTCACGAATCCTTGGGACAGATTGTTTACCGCAATGTCAGAAATCAGATTCGAGTATTGCACCTTGATCATTTGCGCGACCACTTTGTTAACTATTTCGGTGGTAAACTGTCCCGAGTTTCTGAGGATTCAAGGGGGCGAGTATTAAGTGCTCATTCACCGCACTACTTAGATACCCGTTATTCCATTAATTGGAGAGAATTTAATTTTGGTAAGCGAGTGACTCAGCATCTGTTCTCCGAAAAAGGAGATATATTCAGCCTTGAAAACATCGTTCACCAGAAAGTGGGACTACTTAAAAGCAGTAGATATTTTTTCACTTTTTCTACATTCGAAAACGGACGTCCGATGAGAAGGCAGTGTTTTATTCCCACTGGTTTTGGAACCCAGCTCACTTTAGCTCAAGGAAATCTGTTTCCCTATCTTCATTTTTATACAATCAAAAAGGGCGTTCTCGAGGAAAAAGTAGTAGTTTATCGAATGGCAGTGAATCGCGTCGGTGCTGGAACCGCTTGTCCTATCGAAGAGATGACCCAATACCCCGTCGCTAACTTAGGTGCAATCCACGCGTTTTATTACCTGAATTTGGACAATCAAGATTCCTATGCTTTCCACTTGGCAGATTCTAAGCGTAATCTCTTTTTAGATAAACCAGGTGAATGTGCTTACTATAATTTTAGAGGTAGAACCCCCATTTTTATTTCACCCAAACATGCTTTGTTTGCATCTTGGAAAAAGGGTGAGGGCCTGGGATTACACAATTTAAAAGATAAAACTGAAGTCTCTTTGTTTAAAAATGTTATTCAAAATGAGTTGGGTTCGGCAGACTTATATATCAGTGAGGATGGCAAAACTCTCTACAGTTCGTTAATGACCTCTCATGATCAAGGTGGAAAACTAATAGTTAAAACAGATCTACGAAATTTTTAGAATTGAGTTTGAATAGCTCGTTTACGCCAGAAAAGAAAAAGAGATCCAAAGCCCACTAAAACGGTACTGATAACCGCAAGAAGAAACCATACTCCAGCGTTCACACTTTTTACCATGGGCGAGTTAGGATCTCCTAGGCAGACAGAACAGGCCAAGGATGTCTCAGGACGCATCAAAAGCCATCCTAAAAGAGCCAGAAATCCAATCTTTTTATATTTTTTTAAGAACCAAAGTAAGTAGAGACTGAGAGTGGAAGCAACGACGAAAGAGCCAAAGGCGGCAACTAACATCCACGGACTACCAGTGGAGGAGTACTGAGAAAAACACCATCCGCCAAAATAGGTCGAAACCAAAAACGATATTACTATAAAGAAAACATGAAACGCTTTTAGAGACATAAACTGCTATCTCCTTGAGTAAAACTTAATCAATAAGTTGTCTGAGGTCCGTGTAATGTAAACAGGGGAATCAACATACAGAAACCAAAAAGAATAACCGTCAGCCACAAGAGGCTGTAAATAATCTTTTTCTCATCCATTAAATGCATAAAGTAAGCGGCTACTAAGCCGCCTTTCATGCTAGCTACAGCCATCGCTAAAAGTACAGCTTGGAAAATCGGGAGATGCAAATACGAAATAGCGACCGTTACTATTGTAAGGCCCAAAAGAGCACTGAAAACTACATAGTATTTTCTTACGTGCTTTTTGACCTCTTCCACTGTCATTTCGCCGTGACCCATATCGATATCTCCTTAAACTGTTTTAAATTATAACAAGTACAATGCAGGAAACAAAAAGATCCAAACCAAGTCCACAAAGTGCCAGTAAAGTCCAGCACACTCAATACGGCCAGTGAATCTCTCGGGCTCTTTTTCCCACATCTTGCTGCCGGGTCCGATGAGATAAAGATTGGTGATGATTCCGCCAATCACATGAAGCCCATGAAGCCCTGTTAATGTGAAGTAAACTGCATAAAAGGTACTAGTGGATGGGAAATGTCCGTGGTGAAATTTACTGGTGTACTCAATGTATTTGATCACCAAGAAACCAAACGATAAAAGAATGGTTAATCCCATGTTGAACTTAAATTTTTTCAAATCCTTCATTTTAAGAGCGGCCCAAGACAAAACAATCGTTACGCTCGAAGTGATTAGAAAAACGGTGTTCAAGGTAGCCAAAGGTACGTTTAAAACATCCGAACCATGAGCTGGCCAATCGGTAGCGGAAGTTCTCATGATGATCAAAGTTGAGAACAGAGCTCCAAAAAGCATGACTTCTGAGGCCAAGAACAACCACATGCCTAATTTGGCATTAGTGACCCCGGTAACTGGATGTGGTTCATCGATATAAGGTATAAGAGCTGACATTAGGCCTCCTGTACAAACTGCGGTAAAAGTTTTTTGTTTGAAGAATACTCGTAAGGTGCTCGGTAAACTTCAACTGGAGTTGTGAAGTTTTCATGAGGGGGTGGCGAACTTGCCGCCCATTCCAGAGTAGTAGCACCCCATGGATTGTTTGATTCTGCTTTTTTACCCCATTTCCAGCTTGTGGCCATGTTGTAAAGGAACGGCAATTGAGCGATAGCTAGAATCCAAGCTGATACCGACATAATAACGTTTAAGGGTTGTGCAGCCAATCCATGAGCATAAACCGTTTGATCATAAAGACGACGAGAAACGCCAGCCATACCCATGAAGAACATCGGCATAAAGACACCATTAATTGCGATGACCGACAGCCAGAAGTGGATTTTTCCAAGAGTGTCACTCATGAAACGTCCCGAGATTTTTGGGTACCAGTGGTAAACACCAGCCATCAGCGCGAACAATGTTCCGGGGGCGACTACGTAATGGAAATGACCAATCACATAATAGGTATCGTGTAAGTGGATATCCGATGCAGTCAACCCCAGCGGTAGACCCGTGAGCCCACCGATTGCAAACATGGGAAGAAATGCAGTTGCGAATAGCATGGGCACTGTGTACCTGATCGAAGCTCCCCACAAGGTTAATAAATAGGTCGTTAGAATGATCACCGAGGGCACCGAAATAATCATGGTGGTTGCTTGGAAGAATGTGCTCATAGTGACGCCCATTCCTGTCATGAACATATGATGGGCCCAAACGATAAAGGACATGAATCCTAAGAACAACACTGAGTAAACCAAGGTCTTATAACCATATAATGGCTTCTTGGTATTGACCGCGATGATCTCTCCTACGATTCCAACAGCTGGAAGAATCAACACGTAAACTTCCGGATGAGCCAAGAACCAGAAAAGATGTTGCCAAAGGATTGGATTTCCACCGCCGCTTGCTTTCCAAGCTTCACCGCTAACTACAAGTCCTGATGGCATGAAGAAGCTTGTTCCTCCTACTCTATCCATTAACTGCATGATGCCCGCGGCTTCAAGGGGAGGAAAAGCTAGCAAAAGAAGAAAAGCGGTAGTTACTTGAGCCCAAACTAGGACTGGCCAACGCATGAAGGACAAACCCTTCACTCGGAGTTGAATAGCCGTAACGATAGTGTTCACAGAGCCCAGCAAAGATGAAGTGATTAGAAACACCATTCCCAGTAGCCACATACTTTGTCCGGTAAATAATCCACCCCAAAATCCCTCTCCAGGTCCATTGACTACGGACAAAGGCGGGTAAGAGGTCCAACCAGAAGCTGCAGCTCCCGTGGGGGTCATGAAACTTAGTAACATGACAATTCCACCGACGAAGTAGACCCAATAGCTCATCATGTTTAATTTCGGGAAAGCCATATCATGGGCTCCAACTTGGAGAGGCACTAAATAGTTACCAAAAGCACCTACTGCAAGGGGAACGACGCCTAAGAACACCATGATGGTCCCATGCATAGCTCCGAACTGATTGTACAACTCAGGGCTTAAAACCCCATCTTCAGTAAAAAGTTTGCCGATGAGAGGAATCGCCTGTTTTGGGAAGGCAAGTTGCCATCTCATGAGGAGCATCAAACTGAATCCGAAAAGTAAAAAGAAAACAGCAGTAATACCGTACTGAAGTCCAATGACTTTGTGGTCAGTTGAGAAAATATATTTTCGCCAAAAAGGGAGTTCATGTCCCCCATGACTGTGATCATGGCCGTGTGAATGGTTGTGTGAATCGTGTGACATTTATTTGTTCTCCCCAGTGGGCTCAGTTGCAGTTGCAGCATCACCTAATAAGCTTTTTTCTTCTTCGTTGTACCAAGCATCATATTCTTCCTGAGTCATAACATTGAAGAATCCGCGCATTTGTGTGTGACCCACACCACAAAGTTGGGCGCAAGCAATTTCAAATTTTCCTGTTTGTGTTGCTTCGAACCACAAAGGAATAGTCATTCCTGGAATAGCGTCTTGTTTTACTCTCATGACAGGCAAAAAGAAGTTGTGGATCACATCTTTAGCACTTAGTTGAACGATAATCTTCTTATTGACTGGAATGTTTAGGAAGTTAGGGCTGATGATGTCATCCACTCCGTTGGGGTCATTTCTATCGAGCCCAGTGGGATTAGTTCCATCAATCAATTCGTTCTTAAGTTGTCCAAACTTTCCATCCCGTCCAGGATAGTGAATGGTCCAAGCAAACTGTTCCGCAGTAACTTTAACTACGAGAGCTTCGGATTCCTTAGGAAAATCTTGTTTTACTCTCGCCCAAATAGGTGCCGAGAAAAAAATTAACAAACAGGCTTCAATAACAATGATTCCTATTTCAATGTACTTAGGCAGTATGAAGTGAGCGTTGCCCGTGACGTCAGCTTCATGCCCTGGACGTTCCCTGAACTTAAATAAGCAGTAAACTAAGTAAAGACCCCATCCGATAAATAGGACGGCCATGAACCAGTGTACTGCGGAGATTAAGTTGTCGATTTCGGCACCGTGGGTTGAAATATTAGGTGGTAGCCAAAATCCGTATTTTGGTTGTTCCATTATGTCGTCTTCCTCTCAAATGAATGATTGAGAAATTTTAAACAATTAGAAGCCAAATGAAAATTCTAATCATTAAAAACAGCACAACTCGATGAGCTATTTATGACCGCTAGAAGCTAAACACGTCGATAGGGGCTGTCAATATTTGATGACAAAATTTAGAAGAGGTTTAAAGTAGGAAATTAACATGGGATCCGAACTTAAATATTTGACTGGTTTTAACAATCATTTCGAATCTGAAGCTCTGGTGGCGGCCTTGCCCCATGGACAGAATTCCCCCCAAAAACCCCCTTTTGGTTTGTATGCGGAACAGTTGAGTGGGTCTGCTTTTACGGCTTTGCGGCATGAAAATCAAAAAACCTGGTTCTATCGAATTAGACCTTCTGTTCTTCATGAAGCTTTTAGCCCGTTTAAACAGGATTTGTGGAGAACGGGGCCATTTATAGATGAGGTTCCAAATCCCAATCAAATGCGTTGGGATCCGATTATTCCCCCAAAAAAACCCATGGATTTCGTTGATGGGGTCATGACGATAGCGGGCAATGGGGTTGCGGCTCATAACATGGGCTGCGCAGCTCATGTTTACTTCATGAATAAACCAATGACCGATCGGTTCTTTTACAATTCCGATGGTGAGTTGCTTTTTGTCCCACGACAGGGAGAAGTCGTTTTCAGAACCGAATGTGGTGTTCTTTCAGTTAAGCCAGGGGAGATCGCGGTCATCCCGAGAGGAATGAAGTTTCAAGCGGGACCGTCTGGGGATGCTGCAGAGGGTTATTTGTGTGAGAACTACGGGTCCAATTTTAGGTTGCCAGGGCTAGGGCCCATTGGTGCCAATGGTCTTGCAAACCCTCGACATTTTCTGACCCCTGTTGCTGCTTATGAAGATAAAACTAGCAAGTTTAAGTTAGTGACTAAATTTCAGGGGCGATTTTGGGAGGCCGAAATCGACCATTCACCTCTTGATGTTGTCGCTTGGGCTGGAAACTACGTTCCTTACAAATATGATTTAAGTCTTTTTAATACTATCAACACGGTTAGCTTTGATCATCCTGATCCTTCGATTTTTACTGTATTGACTTCACCGACCCAAACTCCAGGTTTAGCCAATGTAGATTTTGTGATCTTTCCAAGTCGTTGGATGGTCGCTGAAAATACCTTTAGACCTCCGTACTATCACAGAAACTACATGAGCGAGTTCATGGGACTTATTTACGGACAGTACGATGCAAAACCAGATGGTTTTGCGCCGGGGGGAATGAGTTTACATAATGCGATGTCAGCCCACGGACCGGATGCCGATGCATTTAAAAAAGGAACGGAAGCTGAATTAAATCCCCATTATTATGAAAAAACTTTAGCTTTTATGTTTGAAAGTAACCAGGTCTTTATCCCTACGTCATTTGCTATGTCGACTCCCAGTCGACAGAAGGATTATTTAGGTTCCTGGCGTGGGTTAAAAAGCCATTTTGATCCCAAAAAGAGGTAATTTATGAAAGCACCCGAGACAATCTCAGAAGAAATTGCTGCTAAAGTTAAGCGAGGAGAAATTCCTCAAAGTAGAGTAGGGGAGTACCACAAACTTTTAGAAAGAATTAAAAAAGAAATTCTTCCTCATGAAGTAATCACAAATAATAAATTTTGTGCTTGGTTTAAGGACGGGCATATTGATAGAGAAGATGTCCGCCATTTTTTGGTGCAGTTTTCTGTTTTTTCTAATCTCTTCATCGAAGCTCAACTGAAAAAGACAATCAACGCTCCGACGCTCGAAGCGATGCATGCTTCGAAACAGATTTTAATGAATGAGTTGGGGGTCGTATTTAAGCCGACAAAAAAGAAAACGAGCGAAGACGTCTCTGCAGATGTCGAAAAAGATATTGTTCAAGAAGAGGGGACCGTTGATGGTGGAACTTTCTTTTTCAAAGCAGCTCATTTTGAATGGATGCTAAGAATGACCTCTCACGTTGGACTCACTTATAACGATGTTGGCAAGCGTCGAAACGGAACCAAATCGACCCTTTTCTTTTGTGATGAGCTTTGCAGAATTTATGGCTCAGAGGATACTCATGTGGGTCTAGGTGCCAGTTTTGCTGTTGAAAATTGGGCTGCAGCCGGATTTTGGAAAGAGTTGATATCGGGTTTACATGCTTTCAAAGAGCGAGAATGCCCTCAATTGCCGTTGGCCTTTTTTAGCTGGCACGACAAAGTCGAAGACCAACATGCAGCTCACACTTGGGATGAGCTTGAGGAGACTTTTTTCTCAATGGATCTTGACCAAGAAAAATTCATTCAGGCTGGCAAAGAGATGTTAGATGGGGTTAACGCTTTTTGGAAAGGCCTAGATGAAGACAGAAAAAGGCGAGACTCCCAAAGAAAAATAGCGAGCTGATTTAAAGATTATTCTTCCTCTCGATCGCTCAAAGCCTTTGGTTTTGTTTTTACCTGATGCAATTTTTCGAGCAGAGATTCAGCGATTTTGGACTTCACACCAAGTTTTTCCAGCTCTTCAACTGACGCTGAACTCAAAGCTTCTAGATTTCCAAAGTGCTTCAAGAGTCGCTCTCGCGTTTTAGGTCCGACACCTTTTGCTTCAAGCAAAAGTGAATCGTTCATCATTTTGTTTTTGCGTCGGGTCTGATGGCTCTTAACAGAAAACCTATGGGCTTCGTCTCTCACTTGCTGAAGCAATCTTAGTGCAGGGTTCCCTTCTTTTAAGATGATTGGGTTTTTCCGATTGGGCACAAAGATTCTCTCTTCGGATTTCTCAATTTCTTTTCGAGTAAAAGCACTTTCAGTACGAGATTTGGCCAAAGAGCAAACCGGAACATTAATTTTCAGCTCGTCTATTGCTTTCAAAGCCGATTGTAGTTGGCCCTTACCTCCATCGATTAAGAATAGGTCGGGTGGTGGGTAATCGGGTTTTGAGAGTCGCCGTAAAACCGTTTCATAAATCATTGCGAAATCATTGGGCCCTTCTACTGTTTTTGGATAATAAATTCGGTAGTGGCTTTTGAGTGGTCGTTCATCGGAAAAATGCACGAGGGCAACTGCAGGGTTGGTGCCTTGTATATTTGAACAATCGATGCCTTCAATCGAATGAGGTATCTCTTGAAGTCCTAAAACTGCCTGAAGCTCCTCGCTAGCCGACTTTTCGGATTTTTTTGTATCCGACTGGTAAATAAGTTTGGCGTTTTCATAAGCCATTCCCAGAAGTCTCAAAGGCTTTTCGGTTCTTGGTATTCGAACTTTAACTGGGTGTTCTGCTCGATGAGTGAGAAACTCCTCGACCGTCTCACGATCAGGGAAATCCTGAGCGAGCCACACTTCGGCCGGAATGAGCGAAACGGTATAAAATTGCTCCAAAAATGTACGTATGGTTTCTTCGATCGAGTCCAACGTTAATGGAACTTTTTCTACTCTTCTTCCAATGAGTAAACCCGATCGAATAAATAGCACTGCTATCGATAGCTCACCCTCACCTGGGTAGATACCAATAACATCGATATCTTCCTGCTTCTCAGTGAGAATAGCTCCTTGTTTTTCAGTGATCTTTTCTACAGCGAGTATTTTGTCTCGCAGGTTTTTTGCTCTCTCAAACTCAAGCTTGTCGGAGGCCTCTTGCATCTGTTGTTTCAACTCAGAGACGAGTTCTCGTTTTTTCCCTTTAAGAAACAGGATCGCTTCTTGAATTTGTTTGGAGTAGTCCTGTTCATTCACGTAATCGACGCAAGGAGCAGTACAGATACCAATTTCGTAGTTTAGACAGGGGCGAGTTCGATTTTTAAATTTGCTATCGGAGCAGTCCCTGATTTGAAAAGTTTTTAGTAAAAATCTTCCAATTTCGTGAACTCCGGCACTGTAAGGGCCGAAATATCGGAGGTTGGGGTGGTTAGATAGTTTTCGTGTTGTTCGAAACTGAGGGAAGGGATGGCTAAAATCCAAAACAACGTATGGGTAATTTTTATCATCCTTTAGTCGGATGTTATAGCGGGGCCTGTGTTTTTTAATGAGATTACATTCGAGCAGCAAAGCCTCTAGTTCTGTTTGAGTTACTTGAAACTCTATGGATACTACTCGTTTCATCAGCATTCGAGTTTTTGCTGTCAGAGTTTCTGTTTTTTGAAAGTACGAGCGAATTCGATTTTTTAAATTTTTAGCTTTTCCAACATAAAGAATTCGTTGGGAGCTATCTCGCATGAGATAAACCCCGGGCTCAGTCGGCCATTCTTTGATTTGCGCATGAAAATCGGGTTGAGACATTAGTTGAGGAGTTTAACTCAAAACAGTTCGACTTGGGATAGGTAATTACTTCATGTTTTCAATGGTTTCCATATTTATGCTGGAAATTGATTTTAGCTTTAGATAGAACTTTCCATCTATGAAAATGACCTATTCATTCGGTGCAATCAAAATTCTCATATTAACTTTAATCAGTTTCTCGAGCTTAGTACAAGCCGGTGACTCGGATAAACTGATAAGTATTGGTCGCGGAACTAAATTGATTTTGATCAAAGATATCGGAATTCCCGCGAATCAAGATTACGTCGATTTCCCTATTTTAAAAATTAACGGGCCTCAGTCCGATTTTGGCAAATGGATCACCTACTCCTATGTATGCCGTCTTGAGTTGAGCGACAGTTCGTTAGATCGAAGGCTTCTTCAGTCGGGAATGGAGATTGTTCTAACGGGAGAATATGAGGAAAATACCCATGCACCACAGCCCTACGGCACGATTCAAGGATTGCTTATTCAAAGTCCCTCAGCTCTCACAGGGATGACTTGCGGGGGGTATGCACAGGTTTACCACCAAACCACTTACGGTTTAGTGTCGGCCGTGGGTAATCCCTACGGACCCATTAACTTCACAGTAGAAAACTTCAAAGCTCTCTTTGCTACGTTCTTAAGGGTTGAGCGGCCTAGCCCAGTCGTCATCGATCACCGATAGTTTTAAGCGTAAGTACTAAATTTTAAGGCTCTTTTCCCTTGCTCCTAGGCAAAAAGCGTTGTACACCTTCAAGCAATTACACACGCTCCCCCACATAAACTCTGGTCTGCAGCGGAAGGTTCGCTAGCAGCCAACGGGAGCGGAGGCTAAACCGGAGGATTAAATGCCTGAAATATCAATGAAAAACATGTTAGAAGCTGGTGTGCATTTTGGCCATCAGACTCATCGCTGGAACCCCAAGATGAAGCCATTCATCTTTGCTCCTAGAAACGGTATCTACATTATCGATTTAGAAAAAACCGTTAAACACGCACGTGAAGCCTGCACTTACGTCAAAAACGTAGTGGCCGAAGGTGGAAAAGTTCTTTTTGTAGCGACCAAGAAGCAAGGGAAACAGGTTGTTCGAGAAGCTGCAGATAAAGCAGGAATGCCGTGTGTGACCGAGCGATGGTTGGGTGGAACACTCACTAACTTTACGACTATCCGCCAAGGTGTTGAGCGATTAGAGCAATTAGAAACTTGGAAAACCGATGGAACTTATGAAGCTCTTCCCAAAAAAGAGGTCGTAGTTCTTGAGCGTAAGCGTAAAAAATTAGAATTGAGCTTAGGCGGCGTTAGAAACATGCGTTCTTTACCAGCTGCTTTGTTTGTTATCGATCCTGAAATGGAACACATTGCTGTTCGCGAAGCTAATCGACTTGGAATTCCTGTCGTTGCAGTCGTGGACACAAACTGTGATCCAGATCGCGTTGATTTTGTCATTCCTGGAAATGACGATGCTATCAAGTCCGTTACTTTATTCGCAAACCTCATCTCTGAAGCTTGCTCGGAAGGTGCTGCAATATTTGAACAAAGAATGCGCACTATGACTCCGGCGGCTCCAGTAGCAACTGAAACCAAGCCTGAAGAAGCAGCAACAGCTGAAGCTGCTCCAAAAGCTCCAGCTGGTCCTGTTGTTGAGAGAGTTAAGCGTCCTGTGATCAAAAACATTCCAACTGAGATTGATTATAGAGACGAAGCATTGCTCGCAGATGATGAAACTGAAGAAGCTCCTTCTGAAGAAGCTTCCGATGAATCAAAAGAGTAACTGTTAATTAGAAGGGAGTTTTTTGTGACAGAAGCAACTTTAGTAAAAGAGCTTCGGGAGAAAACCGGAGCAGGATTCATGGATTGCAAAAAGGCACTCGCCCAGTCTGGAAATGACATGGAAAAAGCGATCGTCTTTTTGAGAGAAAAAGGACTAGCCGCTGCAGCTAAAAAGTTGGGGCGCTCTGCGAATGAAGGAAGAGTTTCTTCCTACATCCATGGAGAAGGAAAAATTGGAGTTCTTGTTGAGGTCAACTGCGAAACCGATTTCGTAGCTCGCACTGACGAATTCCAAGACTTTGTTCGCAATATTGCTATGCACATTGCGGCTGCAAATCCTAGATACTTAAATAAAGAATCGGTTCCTGCTGCTGACGTCGAAGCCGAAAAATCTATCTTTATCAAACAAGCTGAAGAGTCCGGAAAGAAAGGACCTGTGCTTGAGAAAATTGCTGAAGGTAAGATTAACAAATTCTTTGAAGAGACGTGTTTAGTTCAACAACGGTACGTCAAAGATCCAGACCAAACCATCGAAGAGTTAGTGAAAGCTCAAGTGGCTAAGCTTGGTGAAAATATCTCCATCAAACGATTTGCTCGTTATCAAGTTGGAGAAACGGCTAAAGCGGAGTAACAAGTGGTGAAACAATCCCCTCGATATAAAAGGATACTGCTAAAGCTAAGCGGAGAAGCTCTTGCTGGAGACAAAGGCTTTGGCATTCATCACGATACCATTGAGAGGATTGCGGATGAGATCAAATCCATCCACGCTTTAGGAACAGAGATCGCAATTGTGGTGGGTGGCGGCAATATTTTTAGAGGTATTGCCGGCACCGCTCAAGGAATGGATCGCGCTGCAAGTGACTACATGGGTATGTTAGCTACCGTCATAAACAGCATGGCCCTTCAAGACTGTCTGGAAAAAAGACAAGTTTATACGCGGGTTATGTCGGCTATCGGCATGAGCCAAGTGGCTGAACCGTACATCCGCCGAAGAGCGATAAGGCATCTAGAGAAAAAAAGGGTCGTTATTTTTGCAGCTGGAACGGGTAATCCCTTTTTTACTACCGATACGGCAGCATCTTTGCGTGCGATGGAAGTAGGAGCCGACATCATCATGAAAGCCACTCGAGTGGATGGGGTTTACGACTCTGACCCTGAGACCAATGCGGGTGCAGTTTTGTTTAAACGATTGGACTACATCGAAGTTTTGAAGAATAATTTGAAAGTGATGGATTCCACAGCCATTTCGTTGTGCATGGACAACAGTTTACCTATTTTGGTCTTCAACTTAAACACACCAGGAAATTTGAAACGAGTCGTGCTGGGTGAAGAGATTGGTACTTTTGTAAGGAGAGAAAAGTGAGCTATTCATTAGGCGAATTAAAAAAGCAGATGGAGAAATCGGTAGAGCATTTGAAGTCTGAATTCTCCAAAATGCGAGTTGGTAGAGCCACTGTTTCAATGGTTGAAGGGGTGAGAGTTGAGGCCTACGGAAATTCCATGGGTATCAAAGAAGTTGCTGCTTTAGCGGTTCCAGATTCTAGAACCATTTCCATAACCCCATGGGACAAAGGCCTGTTTCAAGATATCGAAAAAGGCATTTTAGCGGCTAATTTAGGTTTTACTCCTATTAATGATGGAAAAGTCATTCGAGTAGTATTGCCCCCTCTAACTGAAGAACGCCGAAAAGAGTTTGTGAAGCAGATCAAAAAAGAGGGTGAAGACGCAAAAGTTGCTATCCGAAATAATCGACGAGACGCAATGGAAGCCATTAAGAAAAATGCGGATGCTTCTGAGGACGAACAAAAGCGTCAACAAGACGAAGTTCAAAAAGCAACGGACCACGCAATTCAAGAAGTAGATAAATTGGTCGATTCAAAATCTAAAGAGGTCATGACTCTCTAATGAGATGGCTTCGACAGAAGAAAGTCCCCAGTGAATCTAAAACTGAGGCTCTTCTTGTCTCAAAAGTTCCTACTCACATAGCAATCATCATGGACGGTAATGGCCGTTGGGCTCAACTTCGTGGTGAAGCCCGTATCCAAGGTCACCGTGAAGGGGCCAAGCGCGTAGATGAGATAGTCACAGAGTGCGCCGAAATGGGTGTTAAGTTCCTAACTCTTTATACATTTTCGACGGAAAATTGGGAGCGACCCAAAAGTGAAGTGAATATGCTGATGCGGCTTTTAGTCCAGAATCTTAAAATCATGGACAAAAAGTTACTAAAAAATGGCATTAAGCTCGAAGCTCAAGGTACTTTGGAAAGACTGCCCGACTATGTGCAGAAAGAGCTCGAGCGGGTTATGAAAATCACCGATGTTCCCGAGCCTAAGATGACTTTAAGTTTAGCCCTTTCTTACGGCGGACGGCAGGAAATTTTAGATGCCACCAAGAAAATGTTTTTGGATTTGAAAAAGAAGAAGATTGCGCTCGAAGAAGTAGGAGAAGAGCTTTTTAGAAGTTATCTATACCACCCCCATTTTCCCGATCCTGATCTCTTGATCAGAACGGGCGGCGACTGTCGGGTTAGTAATTTTCTTCTATGGGAAGTAGCTTACAGTGAAATTATTGTTAGAGATGAATTTTGGCCGGAGTTTACGACTGCAAGATTGAGAGAAGCCATTTCTCAATTCGGTCAACGCGAGAGAAGATTTGGTAAAACCTCGGAACAAGTGACTGGAGTTTCAAAGTCTCAAGATTTGGAGACTGTATGAAAACTCGCATTATAGCTGGAGTGTCGGCTGCACTCGTCACAATAGCTCTCATCTATTGGGCTCCCATTGAAGTTGTAATGTTGACAGTCGCTTCCTGCGCCGTTTTAAGCTATCTGGAATTTGATAAACTTTTTTTCAAGACAGTGATTTGGTCTCGGCAAATCGGATTGTCGATCATGGTTCTTTTAACCTTGATGGTTCTTCGTCAGAGCCTTGAACTTACCTTTTTGCTGTTTGGATTATTTTATCTCCTTCTCGCAGTGATTCACGTGGTGAGATCCTCTTTAAATCAAAGCATGCAGGAAGTTTTTCAGCATTTCTCTATCGAGTTGGTTGGATACATTTACGTTTCAGGACTTTTCGGGTTCATTGTTCCGATTCTTGAAATACCGGGCCACGGAAAAGATTATTTGATGCTGTTGTTTCTGGTCGTTTTTGTGGGCGACAGTGCAGCCTACTTCGCTGGCAAAAAATTTGGTAAACGACCCTTGGCCTCAAAAGTAAGTCCTAAAAAAACTATTGAGGGTGCTTTGGCAGCAGTGCTCGCCTCTTTGGTGGTGGCTTTTATTTGGGCTCACTGGCTTTACGCAGGTGTTGTGAGCAGAGATTATTTGATCAAGTTGTTAACAATAGCGCCTGTTTTAAGTATTTTGGCGCAATTGGGAGATTTATTTGAATCTGTACTTAAAAGAAGTCAGGGACAGAAAGATTCTGGAGCTTTTTTGCCTGGGCACGGTGGTATTTTAGATCGAGTTGATGGGCTCGCTTTTTCGACGCCCATTTTTTATTTTTATGTAACTCGAATTTTAGAGAGGCTTTGAATGAATAGCCGAACATTAGCTGTACTTGGATCGACTGGAACTATTGGGACTTATACTTTAGAGATTGTTGATAAATATCCTGGACAATTTCGGGTCGTCTCTCTTTCTTGTGGTAAAAATATCGATAAGTTAATTAGTCAGATTCAAAAGTATCAGCCTAAAGTTGTCTCCGTAGAGAAAATAGAAGCGATTAGCGATCTCAAAAAACAATTTCCAGCAGTTCAATTTTTTTCTGGGAAAGAGGGGATCTCCGCCTGCCTTGAGACTGAGCCTGTAGATGTAGCGATTGTGGGCGTTGTTGGGTTTGCAGGGCTTGAACCGACGAAGCAGGCTCTAAGACATTGTAAAATTGTGGGGCTAGCTAACAAAGAGTCTTTGGTAGTTGCGGGGACTCTTTTACAAAAAGAGATTGAAAACTCGAAAGCCGTCTGTGTTCCGGTCGATAGTGAACATAATGCCGTTTATCAAGTTCTCATGGGCAGACAGAGAGAAGAGATCAGCTCTATTGTGCTTACTGCGAGCGGGGGACCACTTCTTAAGCATCCCGAAATGCCTTTAGAAGATGTAACGCCGGCTTTTGCAGTGGCTCATCCTAATTGGAAGATGGGACCTAAAATTTCTGTCGATTCGGCAACTATGATGAATAAGGGGCTTGAAGTGATTGAGGCCCATTTTTTGTTTAAGTTTCCGGAGCCACAAATTGAAGTGTGGGTCCATCCCCAAAGTATCGTCCACGGAGCTGTGTGGTTTAAGGACAATTCGTGTATTGCTCAGCTCACTAAACCCGATATGAAGTCGTCCATTGGATATGCGATGAAATATCCGGAGCGTCCGGAAAGAGTGATCCCTAAATTGACATTTAAAGAGATGGCTAAATTGGAGTTTTATGAACCCGATTATAAGCGTTTTCCCTGTCTAAGGTTGGCTAGAGAGGCGTTGCTAGCGGGCCCCAGTTATCTAGTTGTTCTAAACGCCGCTAATGAAGTTGCGGTTGAACTCTTTTTAAATGGTAAAATCCGATTCTCTGAGATTCCAATCTTTATTGAGAAACAATTAAGACTCCATGAGACTGTATCCATCACTAGTTTTGAAGATGTTATATCTCTCGATCAGCGCACTCGGGATAAGTCTTCAGACACTACTTCTCGTTCGTAGACGCGCCGCACTTTAAGCCCATTTGTTCAATTCATTTTTGTACTTGAATGTTACTTGGGATTCTTTGGCAAATGTAATTATTTATAATAAGCTACCTGCTAGTTCTCTTCATTTGATTTAGGAGGCAACCTCACGTGCTTACATCCATCGTCGGTGTCGTAGTTCTTCTGGGCGGACTCATTTTTTTCCACGAACTGGGGCATTATTCAGTCGCTAAATTTTTTGGGGTCAAAGTTGAAATTTTTTCTCTCGGTTTCGGTAAGAAAATTTTCAATAAGCAAATCGGTGAGACCCAGTATTGTTTATCTCTCATTCCATTCGGTGGTTATGTAAAACTAATGGGAGACGACCCCTACAAAGGTGTCCCTGCACATGAAGCTGAAAGAGCATTTTGTACTCAAAAGCTTTACAAACGATTCTGCATCGTTGCTGCAGGTCCTATTTCAAACTTACTCTTGGCTTACGTGTTGTTTTCGATTGTTTTCTTTGCGGGTCAGCCCATGGTGGCTACTCGAATTGGAAGTGTTTCAGTTCATAGCCCGGCTTGGGAAGCAGGTTTAAGGGCGAAGGACAATATTCTAGAAGTGAATGGTAAAAAAGTGGTTCATTGGGTTGAAGTAGATGAAATGTTAAGACCCCTCGTCGGTCAAAAAACTGATTTAAAAATTGAGCGAGCTCAAACTGAGTTAAAAATTCCGATTGAAGTTTCAAAAGTTAAAGTAAAGAACGCTTATGGCGAAGATATCGAAGCAGGTGGTTTAAAAGGCGCAAGCCCTAACCCCTTAGAGCCTGTTGTTGGTATCTCCGATCCGAAGTCTATTGCATACACAGCTGGATTAAGAACTGGCGACACGATTACCAAAATCGATAACAAAACCATTCTTGTTTTTGAAGATATCAACGAAGCCTTAACTAACCTTTGGTCTGACAAGAAACCTATTACTATCGCGTATAAAAGAAAACCCAATCCCGAAGCCAAAGATGTTCCTGAACAGACCGTATCTCTGAATTTACCAAAGTTGTCCAAGACTCTTTCAGATTTTGGTCCGGCAACAGTTTTAGGAATTTATCCCTCCGAAATTTTTGTGCGCCAATTAAGTCCAAAGTCACCTGCTGAACAGGGTGGGTTAAAACCAGGAGACCGTTTGGTGCAGTTAGGAGACAGTCCTGTTTATAGCTTTGAAGGAATCGTCGATTATATTCAAGCTAGAGGAGCAAAAGGGGAAGAGGCCAAAATTTTGGTTGAGCGCGATGGACAGATGGTAAATTTAGCTATTAAGCCAGTCGAGACTCAACACGAAGACCCTGTGTCTCAGCAGAAAGTAAAAAAACACATGATCGGTCTTGCACCTTGGGCGATTTACCACGAACCCGATTTTGTGACTTACAAAATTAGAGAACCCATTGCTTTGGTCAAAAAAGCAGTTCATGAGACAAATGATTTAGCTCAAAAAATGGTTGTTAGTCTCGGTAAGTTGGCTATGGGTCGAATTTCAGTAAAGAATTTAGGTGGCCCTGTGCTTATCGCCTCAGTAGCTGGTAAAAGCCTTGATGCCGGTATTGTTCCATTTTTACAGATGATGGCTCTCATTAGCATCAATCTGTTCTTACTCAATCTCTTTCCGGTTCCAGTGCTTGATGGTGGCCATTTACTGTTTTTTGCAGTTGAGGCAGTGAAGGGAAAGCCGGTCTCTATTCGGACTATGGAAATCGCCAATCAGATTGGAATGGTATTTATTTTGATGCTAGTTGGACTCACTTTATTTAACGACATAACAAGGATAATTCTACATTGAAAAAAACATTCGTCTTAGATACGAGCGTTATTCTTTTTGATCCCCAATGTATTTTCAAGTTTGATGACAACATTGTTGTTGTGCCGATCACCACACTTGAAGAAATGGATCGATTTAAAAAAGATCTCACTGAGATCGGACGAAATGCTCGACATTTCGCTCGTTACTTGGATGAGATTAGAAAAAGGGGTTCACTAGCAAATGGAGTTGAGGTCGGAAAAAGGGGAACCTTAATCATTGATCTCTTTAGGGACTCGGAAAAATGTTTACCTAGCGATTTTAACCCTGAAAAAAATGATCATAAGATTCTCTCCGTAGCTCTGAAGATTAAGCAGGACAAACCGAATAACGCGGTAGTTTTTGTCACTAAAGACGTAAATCTCAGAGTGAAGGCCGATGCCTTAGGAGTTGTTTCAGTAGATTATGAGCCCTCTAGAGTGACCCTTGAGGAACTCTATACCGGTTTGAGCACTTTTGATGTCCCGAGAACTGTCATTGATAATTTTATTGCTGAGAAGAGATACCCCATTCAAAGCGGAGGATTGCTTCCAAACTCTTATGTCATTTTAAGAGATCAGCATGATCCCAATTATTTTGTGGCTGGAAGATTTAGCTCAGCTACTCAAGAGATGATTCCTCTGAAGGTACCCGAGCAGGGTGTATGGGGAGTGAAGCCTCGAAACGTAGAACAGGCCTGCATTCTTGATGCTTTGTTGGATGACTCTGTGAGCTTAGTGAGTTTGGTTGGAAAAGCTGGAACAGGGAAAACTCTACTTGCACTTGCTTGTGGACTACAAAAAACAATCGATGAGGGAAAATATCAAAAGCTTTTAGTTTCTCGCCCCATTTTTCCTTTGGGTAAGGACATTGGTTATCTTCCCGGAGAGATCGAAGAAAAACTCAATCCTTGGATGCAGCCTATTTTTGATAACGTAGACTACATTGTTTCCTTTTCAGGGGGGGAAAAGCCTCAAAAACGACCCTCTCGTCGAGCATGGCAGGAACTTATCAATCAAGGGATGCTACAAATTGAGCCCCTAACTTACATCCGCGGAAGAAGTTTGGCTTATCAGTACCTCATAGTGGATGAATCTCAGAATTTAACCCCTCATGAAATTAAGACAATTATCACTCGAGCGGGGGAAGGAACCAAAGTGGTGCTGACAGGGGATTGTTACCAAATCGATAATCCTTACATTGATTCATCGAATAACGGTCTTACTTATGTCGTTGAAAGATTTAAGAATGAACAAATTTCTGGCCATGTGACCTTATCTAAAGGAGAGCGTTCTCAGTTAGCTGAGCTCGCAACAAATCTCCTATGATTAATGCGTCGCGGTGTTTTGAGCGGATTTAAACGCTCAAAGGTTTGACATATACATATGGTCATGTAGTGTGAAGCCTCGAAAGTCGTAAGGGGTGGGCAAATGGAAAGGAAAAAAATTTCAACGACGGTGTATATTACGCCGGAACAAAATGATCTTTTGAAAGTTTTGAATCAGAAGACCAAGGTTCCGATAGCGGAGTATATCCGTGAAGGTATCGATATGGTTTTAGACAAATACCAAAACCAATTGCCAGGCCAGCTCTCTTTGCTGGGAGATGAAACTGACACTTTAACCCAATAACTTTTGATGTACCTTTGACCGATCCAACGCGCATTCGCAACTTCAGCATCATTGCTCATATTGATCACGGTAAATCCACGCTCGCCGACAGGCTTCTTGAGTTTACCGGAGCTCTCAGTAAACGTGAAATGCGTGAGCAATTCATGGACAAGTTGGATATTGAGCGCGAGAGAGGCATCACGATCAAAGCTCAAACTGCTCGCCTCAATTTCAAATCCAAAGACGGAAAAGATTACGTTTTAAATCTCATCGATACTCCTGGCCATGTGGATTTTGTTTACGAAGTTTCTCGAAGTTTAGCGGCCTGTGAAGGGGCGATTCTTGTTGTCGATGCTTCTCAAGGAGTTGAAGCTCAAACTTTAGCCAATGTTTATTTGGCTCTCGATAATGATTTAGAAATTTTCCCGGTCCTCAACAAAATAGATCTACCCGGGAGTGATATCGATAGAGCCAAGGCAGAAATTGAAGAGATTATCGGCCTTTCGACTGAAATAGCAGTGCCTATCAGCGCTAAAGAAGGCAAAGGAATCACGGAAGTGTTGGAAGGTGTTGTAAAACATTTTCCTCCTCCAAAAGGTGACCCAAATGCTCCGCTACAAGCACTTATTTTTGATGCATGGTTTGACCCCTATCAAGGAGTTGTGGTCCAAGTGCGGATAGTGAATGGCACTTTGAGACCTGGTGACAAAATAAAAATGATGTACTCCCAGACTGAGCACGAAGTATTGAAACTGGGTGCGTTCACTCCACATCCCGAGGAAGTCAAAGATTTGGGCGTGGGCGAAGTAGGGTTTTTAACTGCGAACATCAAGACTATCCGAGATGTCAAAGTGGGGGATACCATCACCCTAGCGAAAGGTTCAGCGACTGAACCTCTCTCCGGTTTTAAAGAAGTGACTCCCATGGTGTTTAGCGGAATTTTTCCAGTTGAAAGCTCTGAATATCCCAATCTTAAAGCCGCCATGGAAAAGTTAAGTCTCAACGACAGCTCATTTACTTTTGAAGCCGAGACATCAGATGCTTTAGGCTTTGGTTTTCGATGCGGGTTCCTAGGGCTACTGCACATGGAGATTATTCAGGAGCGACTGGAGAGAGAATTTAACATTTCCCTCGTTACGACCGCTCCTACTGTGAAATATCGTGTTTTTGATACGAAAGGGAACATGGAAGAGATCGAAAATCCCTCAGATCTTCCACCAGTTCAGCATATTGATCATATTGAAGAGCCTATCGTTCATTGTACTATTCATACTCCCGAGGAGTATTTGGGAAATTTAATTAAGCTATGCGAGGAAAGAAGGGGAACTCAAACCAAACTTCACTACCATTCGCCCAAGAGAATTTTGCTGGAATACGATATTCCTTTTAATGAAGTGGTTTTATCTTTTTATGACAAATTAAAAAGTGTCAGCAAGGGTTATGCGAGTTTAGATTACGATTTCGCCCGATGGCAGACGAGTGACCTCGTTAAGATGGACCTTTTAGTGAACGGGGATCCGGTAGATGCTTTAGGATGGATTATTCATAGAGATAAAGCGTATTATCGCGGACGCGAACTTGTTGGCAAAATGAAAGAGCTTATCGAACGTCAAATGTTTGAAATCGTCATTCAAGCGGCGATAGGTTCAAAGATTATTGCAAAAGAGCGTATTGCTCCTCTTAGAAAAAATGTCACTGCTAAATGCTATGGCGGCGATATTACCCGTAAGAGAAAGCTTCTAGAGAAACAAAAAGAGGGTAAAAAACGCATGAAGCAAGTTGGCAATGTTGAGATCCCACAGAAAGCGTTTTTAGCAGCGCTATCAATTGATGATTAAGGTTTGATTAATGAATCGAAAGTCCATGATTAATCTTTTTTTGATAGCAACGGGAGTTGCTCTTTTGTTTAGGGCTTTTGTCATCGAGGACTATCGAATTGCTTCAAACTCCATGTTTCCTAATTTAGAAACAGGAAAAATGATTTTCGTTTCAAAAAGTTCATTTAGTCTCAAACTTCCATTTTCTTCTTATGAAATCATCAAGTTTTCGTCACCAAAACGCTCTGACATCGTGGCTTTCAGTTTGCCGGGCAAAAACCAACGCACGTATGTTAAACGAGTGGTGGCCATAGCTGGTGATCGTGTTGAACTCAAAAATGGAGATCTCTATATCAATGGGGAGTTATCCAAATACTCAGATGAGGCGCCAGCCTCGCGGTTGGTAGCCAGTGCAAGTGGAATGGTGAAGAGTGAGCAGATTTTAGGTCATGAACCACATAAAGTGACCGTGGATAAAGATAAATTGCCAAATTATGGTCCGGTAGATGTTCCCCCAAATCACTTTTTCGCGCTTGGAGACAATCGATCTGATAGCATCGATAGCCGTTCTTGGGGGCCTGTTCCTTATTCGAACCTTAAAGGAAGAGTCGTTACGAGTTTTTAAAAAGAATATCCCAGTCGGTTCCAGTGGGAAGGTCTCTTAATTCAATACCTTGGCTTAATAATTCATTTCTGATTTGGTCACTTGTGGCGAAATCTTTTCTGGCCCTAGCTTCAGTGCGGCTTTTGATTTTTTCTTCAATTTCTTTCGCATCAATTTTTCGCTCTACGAGAATTGATAGCTTCAGTTGATTTAAAAAATCTTGAGGAGACTCACCAAAAATGTTTAGAACTTTGGCCAATGAATTAAAAGAGTTTACAAATCTTTGGCAGATTTCCGAAGTATTGTTGGTTGGCTTAAAACCTCGTTTATCAATATAAGCATTTAGAAGTCGAACATATTCAAATACTAGCCCAATGACTTTGGCAGTATTTAAGTCCTCATCCATCGCTTCTTTCCATTTTGCGTCAAACGTTTTTCCAAATTCAGCCACTTTGTCCTCTTCGGGATTAAGTGAGGATGTGTTTGCTCCAGGCATTTTTGAAGCAATTTCTGCTTTTGAAAGTGCCGTATAGAAACGGTGAAGTGCAGATTGAACTTCTCTAATGTGTTGCTCTGAGTAATCAATCGTCGAACGATAGTGACCAGAGAGAAGAAAATATCTCAAAACTTCTCCGGAGTATTTCTTTATGAAGTCTCGGGTAAGCATGATATTGCCGAGCGATTTTGACATTTTCTCCGCATTAAAAGTTAGCATATTGGAGTGAAGCCAATATCGTGCAAAGGGCTTATGAGAATAGGCTTCTGATTGTGCGATCTCGTTTTCATGGTGTGGATGAATTAAGTCCATTCCACCGCCATGGATATCAAAAGTCTCACCTAAGTATTTCATCGACATAGCCGAGCATTCGATGTGCCAGCCAGGTCTTCCTTTTCCCCAAGGACTGTCCCAAGCGGGTTCTAAAGAATTTTTTTGTGGTTTCCAAAGACTGAAATCGAGAGGATCTCTTTTTTTCTCATCGGTTTGAACTCTGGCTCCCGAGATGAGATCATCGATATTTTTTCCGGAAAGCTTTCCATAATCTTTAAAGTTTCTCACGGAGAAAAAAACCTCGCCATCCGAAGCGATATAGGCAGCTTGATTAGCAACAAGCCCCTGAATGAGAGAAATAATTTCTTGAATATGATCAGTTACTTTAGGGGCGACTTTTGGCGGGTTCACTCTTAAAGCCACCATATCTTCTAGAAAAGCAGAAATATATCGCTCAGAAATAGACAAAGAATCAGTGTTTTCTTCTTTGGCTTTGTTGATGATTTTGTCATCAACATCTGTGAAATTCATGACTCGTTCAACTTGGTAGCCTAGAAATCTTAAGTATCTCTCAAGAACGTCATAGAAAACAAAAACTCGGGCATTACCAATGTGGACATAGTTATAAACTGTCGGGCCACATACATACATTTTCACTCGAAGAGGATCGATAGGAGTAAAAGTATCCTTCTTCTTGGTTAAGCTGTTTGTTAGGACGAGTGGCATAGGGCAAGATTAGCTGTGTTTTTTGGGAGTTTCTTTAAGCGTGACCACAACTTGAGCCGAAATAGCTTTTCTTTCTCCGATAGGTCCTAAACCTTCCATGGTTTTGGCCTTTAGGCTCACATTAGATAGCTCGGTTCCAACCAATTGAGCGATATGCGAGCGAATGGAATCCGAATGAGGAGCTACTTTGGGTTCTTCCAGAAAAACATTAGAGTCAATTTGATGAATTTCGAACCCTAACTGATGTACTTTTTCAATAACCTCTTTAACGAATTCAGAACTGGCTCTATTTTGATGTTTGGGATCTTTATCAGGAAACCACTGACCGATATCCCCTAAAGCCAAAGCACCTAAACAAGCATCGACTAAAGCATGAAGAAGAACATCCCCATCGGAGTGAGCTTGAAGGGAAAAATAACAGGGCAACTTGATTCCACCCAAAATAATTGTACTGGGTTTGATCGTGGGAATTAAACGGTGAATGTCGTAGCCGATGCCGGTGCGCATGTTTTTGCCCTCTTGGCTTCCGATAGCACTCCTTGGAGTGTTTCTAGTTCGAAGTCATAAGTTAATTTGATATTTCGTACATCGCCTTTAAAAACGCCCACTGGGATACCATAATATTCACAGAGTGAAGCATCGTCTGTGAAGTTAAGTTCTGTGAGGTCTTTAATGCGCTCCATGAGAGAACGGATTAAGGTAAATTCAAAAATTTGCGGGGTCTGAACTCTATGAACCAATGAACGGTCTACAGTTTCTACGACCTGTTGGTCTTTTACCTTTTTCAGTGTATCGACCACTGGAATAACAGGAACCCACGCCCCATACGCTCTGTCGTAGAGACAAGATTTGATCTGATTACTCAAATCCTCTGAAATATAAGGTCGGCAAGCATCATGTATTAAGACTCGAGTCGGGCTTGGCTGTGTTTCTTCTAAAGCTTCAAGTGCTACGCGTGATGAGTCTTGTCTTCTTTCCCCACCTGCGATCACTCTGATTTTTATATTTTGGGGGTTCTTAATGTACTTAAAAATCTGGTCTTCAGCTGTTCGGATGTGTAGCTTAGGGGTTGTTAAAATGATCTGCCGGAAAATTCCCATGTCGATAAACGACTGCAGGCAATGAATGAATACTGGAACTCCTCCTAACAGCTGGAACTGCTTTGGAAGATCTGAGTTGAGGTTTTGAGAAGTTTCGGCAAAACGAGTGCCTAGCCCACCACCCAACAATATTGCATCGACAGTTATCATTAGGTTCCGAAGATAGCTTCTAGTTCTTTTTCAACATCTGACTCTTGAATATTTTGAGCTAAAGAAAGCTCTTTGACCAGCAGGGTTTTTGCTTGATCTAATAACTTACGCTCACCGAACGATAAATCTTTATCGTGTTTTAATAGGAATAAAGCTCGCATTACCTCAGCAATTTCATGAACTTGGCCTGTGTGAATCTTTTCCATATATTCACGATATCTTCTGTTCCAAGTTTGATGATCGAGAGCAGAGGTCTCTTTTTTCCTCAGAATTTCATACACTTTTTCGACTTCTTTTTTACGAATGATAGGCCTTAACCGTTGGGCACTATTATCGGTCGGTACGAATACTTTTTTGGGGGCACCGTTGTCTTGGATCTCCAGAATATAAAAGCGTTGCTTTTGCCCAGGACTAAATTCTCGTTCTTCAATTCCTCGGACAATGCCCACACCATGAGACAAATGAACTGCGTTATCGCCGACTTTAAATTGATACATTTAAATTTCCCTTATTACTGCGCTTTGGCGAATCAGCTTATAACACAAATCTTGGGGTATTGCATCACAAAACCTGTGGATGAGTTCTTTTGGGGTCTTAGCAACACTATGAAAAGCATCATAAAAACAATAACTTATTATATTAACGCAAATTGTAAAAACTTAGTTTGACCTTGGATTTTTGCTTAAATATAGTCCGGCCGGGAATTTCTGTGTCAAACTAATTAATCAAATGATGAGTTCAAAACCACACCTACCAAGACTCCTTTTGGCCTCAACTTCCCCTAGGCGCCGACAAATTTTAGAAAGCTTAAATTTAGTTTTTGAAGTGGTTTCACCGGGGTCTGATGAGGCCTCGGCACATGCTGGAAACGTTGAACAGGTCACCATGGAGAATGCGATTTTAAAGGCTCGGAGTTGTTTGGTTTCGGCAAAATTTGAAACTGATATTGTGATTGGTTCAGATACTTTGGTTGTTCTAGATAATGAAGTGATGGGAAAACCACTGGATGAAGCCGAAGCTATTCAAATGCTAACTAGGCTATCTGGGCAGTGGCATCGTGTTGTAACCGGAGTGGCACTCGTTTCAAAAAAGTATGGGGAACTCAAGGCCCATGATATTTCGAAAATTAAGTTTAAAAACCTGACCTCGCTTGAGATTAAAAACTACGCATCAACGAAAGAGCCTTACGACAAAGCAGGGAGTTATGCCATTCAAGGTCTGGGTGCTCTTTTTATTGAGAGGATTGAGGGGTCCTACACTAATGTTATGGGCTTTCCTGTCGAAAAGTTTCTGAGCGAGCTCTCTCGATTTAGTCATATTCCTCTCAAAGAATGGTTTTCTTAAATGATATCTATTGCTGAAAATTTGGAAATTATTAAAAAGCAAATCAGTCTCGTAGCGAAGGGCCGTCCTATTCAGTTGGTCGGAGTAACCAAGCATCAGCCTGCCGAGAAAGTTAAAGAAGCTATTGAGGCAGGATTGACTGCGTTGGCTGTGAATTATGCTCAAGAAGGTGATGAGCTTAGGCTATCGATCGATAATTCTTCTGTTCAGTGGCATTTTATAGGTCATATCCAAAGCAGAAAAGTGAAGTATCTGACGGATTATTTCTGCATTCAGAGTATTGATCGCTTAGAAATCGCAGAAGATCTGAATTCAAGGCTCGAGAAAGTCGAGAAAGCTATTTACGCCTTAATTGAAGTCAATATCGGCCGAGAACCACAAAAAAGTGGAGTTTTACCGGAGAGACTTAGTGAGTTTTTAGACCGGGCATCGGCACTACCAAACCTGAAAGTAATTGGATTGATGGCTATGCCCCCGATGTTACATCCAGTCGAAGATCGAAGAATTTACTTTAAAGAGATGTTTCAGTTATACCAAAAATTTCAACCTCAATATCATTTTGAGGTCCTTTCGATGGGTACTAGTGATGATTATCTACTAGCCATTCAAGAGGGGGCTACCATGGTGCGTCTTGGAACTTGTCTTTTCGGAAAGCGTTCTTTTTAAACTGCTCTCAGTTTATGTTATATTTTCCAAGAAGAAGTTTGTTACCACTCGAGGAGACCGGATCATGGACAACAAAAACTTGGAATCTCTAGCAGAAAAAATTTCCCCTACTGAACTAAAAAACAAAGAATTTAAAAAAGTAATGCGGGGATATTGTCCCGAGGAAGTTGTGTCTTTTTTAGACCAAACTGCAAAAGCTTGGATACAAGTTCAAAAGCGAGAAAAAGATCTGCTTCAAAAAATTGAATCTCTCAGCGCTGAAATTTCTCATTGGCGACAAAGAGAAGCTGAAATAGCGAAGTTCAAGCAAGATGCTATTAAAGAAGCAGCACAAATAAAAGAAGATGGAGCAAAAGAAGCTGAGAAATTACTCCATCAAGTAGAAGAAAAAGCACAAGAGATCCGCGGGAAAACTGAGGAGTGGCTTGCTGAAGTGATTAATCGCGTACAAGAGACAGAGAGACAAAAAACGAATTTTATGACTGCATTCAAGTCTGCATTGGACAGTCATTACGAACTGATTAAACAAGATCAACAAATAGCCCAGCCCTTAACGCATGAACTTGATGCTTTTCTTAAGTCTGTGATGACGGGCGCGCGGACTCACTAATCGGCAGAATTGCCGGTTTGAAGAGAGTCTGACTTTATCCATCCTGCAATGGGTTTCATAATCTGAAAGTAATCCTGTCTGCTATTTCCATATTCGATTAGAGTTCCTGGAGGAAGTTTAGTTAACTCCTCTGGTTTTCCTTGATTATTGAAAGTGATAACCGGTTTATCCTCACTTCCAGAGATGACCCCCAGCGAACCTTCTGAACTATGAAGAAAAAAAACAAACAAACCAAAGAGCCAGAATGTTCCTATTGAAAAATAACAAACCCAAGCTTTTGGAGTTTTGTGGATTTTAAAAATGATCAAAAAAATGAGGATCCAGGCACCGATGAGCCCTGAAATCAAAGAAACGTTGTTGGGCAATAACATTCTAAGAATAAAAGATGTACGAGAAGGGATGTTTTCCCTGATACCGAGTTCCGATTGAATGTTTTGAAGAAGCTTAATATTCGTCCATCTTTTTGAAGCTGAACTTTGAAGTTTTAAGCTTTCCATGAAATACAAAACACTGTCGGCAGGTTGTTTGATTTCCCATGAGCAGATACCCAGATTAAACTGCGCCTCTGCAGATTGGATATTCTGTTTCGCTTGCTGTGCGACCCAAGTTTTCAAACTTTGGCAGGCTTCAGTGGGTTGGTTGTTATTAAATTGTTCAAGAGATTGTTTCCACAAATTATCTGTTGTGCTGCTACTAAACAGCTTCAGGGGGAGGCAAATTAGGCACACGTATACCGAGGCTGCTAAGCTTCTCGCCGAGAGTAACTTTGAGATTTGCACGATTAGTAACGGACTTCGTATTTCTCTTCTAGCACTTGAACCAACAGACGCAGTTCCTGCAAACGCTCTTCGAGGTCTATGGTTTTTTGCTCAAGAAGCTTAATACGCTCATCTTTTTCTTTAAGAGCATATTCATAAGCTTCACTGACCATCTGAAAAGCATCTTCGTCTGAGTTCGATCGACTCGAGGTAGATTGCTTTTCAGGTTGTTTCGCAGGAATTAATGCGTTCCGATTCTCAACGGGGCGCATATCTCCAACTTCTCTGTTAGAAAAGAGGATAAAATATTTACCTTTGTCGAGTCGGTACGCGATGCTGTTACTTTTTATCTTCCGGCGAATCGTGCTAAGAGACATTCCACTTTTCACTGAAAACTCAGTGATGGGAAGCCAATTTCCATTACTCTCAATGCACGTATCAAGGACATGCTGTGACATGAGAGCTCCTTCCAATATGTCTTAATTATAACCTAGAGATGTCATCTGTTAAATATGGTAGAATGACAGTAGTAAAGCTGTTTAAGCCTTCTCTTGTTTTGCACGCCGCTTCAAAAATATAAGATCATGTATAAGACTGTTTTAAAATACTTTTTTATTGTTTGCGCTGTGTTGATGATTGGGCAAATCGATATCGACCGGAGAGCTTTGGGGGATTATTTCTCCTCGGGTGTTAAAGATGCCGGCGAATGGGCTCTAGATAGGTTGGCCGAAAATCCATTGATTGCAAAAATCTCTCGTCCTCATGGATTGGAAAATTGGTTTCCTTTAGGTCAGATGAACAAAAAGGAAAATCCATTGCATGGGCAGAGAGCTTCCGTGGGTTTTTCAGAGCTCAATAGCGTTGAGGAGATCGACGAAGAGGAAGCAGATATTGATACCGACGATTTTTTTGAAAGTGAATTTTTGGATGATCCAGAAAAAGAGGCAAGTAGTTCTGAAGAGAATGCCGTCATGGCCATTTTACCTTAAGAGGGCGTATGGAAAAGAATCAGTTTATTAACCGCAGAAAAGAACACCGACTTCCTTATTTTGACAAAATTATCTATACAGACGGGAAAAAAAATCTAACGGCTCATGCCATTAACCTTAGTAGGGGTGGACTGTTTCTAACTACCCTTGATTCTCTTCCAATCGACACTACGGGGTACTTAGCCTTTATGCTCTCAAGCCACCCGAGATCTATTTGTATTAGGGCCAGAGTTGCTCACGTCGTTTATGACCGTCAGAGGTCCGAAGTTGAGTGTGGGATGGGATTGCAATTTGTAGAGCCCACTCAGGCACAACTCAACTTGCTCAGTCTTCATATGTTGAATGATCAGAGCAATTATTTAGCTTTGAAAGAAATTCTTAAGGATGAGAAACCTAATGCTCTAGCGGTGAAGCAACTTAAAATGAAGTTGCCCGGCTTGCAACATTACGATCTTTTGGGACTTCGATATCGAGTTAATCGGATTTGTACTTTGTTTGAATCTCAAGACGTGTCTAATTCCTCTACAGCTGCATAGTAAAAAATAAATACAGTTAAAAAGAGTAAGCCCCTAAAAATACAGTCTTTTCTCAATTCAAAAACGCAATGACCGGTATAAGTGTCGAGTTGTCTCTTTTTTTTTCAGTTTTTATCAATTCTACGAAGACTTTTAGAACACATCAAAGTTTCAAGTCGTTAGCAAATAACACACAACTTGGCTCTTCCCTTGCACTTGTTCTGGTCGGAGACCGAATAAGATTTCGGAGAGGTGTATGAAGGGGAAGTTAATTAATTTAATGCGAAAATGGTGGCTGATGGCCTTAGTTTGTACTCTGGCCTTATCTCTCACAAGCTGTGCTAAAAGAAGAAATTTCAACTTAAGCGGAGCTTATGGATTTACTCAATGTGATGGAGCGAATTGGAGCTTTGATGTTTATACGATTCGTTCTCAATCTCAGCCTGGAACTTTTGAGTTGCTCATTATGCCTGTAACTATCGATACTCCTGGAGATATCGCTTCCGTTACTATCGCAAATCAGCAAAACGGATATCGACAGCTTGTTTCACAGGTGGTTTTGTACGCTGAGCAGGAAATTTATGCTGGAGTTCTAACTTCGGCAGATCTTAACAACTACCCAATTTTGGCGATCACCAATTTTGATCCGAGTACGAACTTCATCAATCAGAATGCTCAGAAAGCTTCATTCTGTGAAATTCCATTGCCTGGCGATGGAAACGTGCAGGGTCAACAACAGTATTATCCCTACTAAAACTAACTTTTTGCTGGGTCTTTAGGAAGTATCTTGAGCCCTAGCTCGAGGAGCTGTTTCGAGTCCACTACCGATGGGGCTTCACTCATCGAGCATGTTGCTTTCTGTGTTTTTGGAAACGCAATAACGTCTCGAATAGCATCTGTTCCAGCTAAGAGCATGGCAATACGGTCTACCCCTAAAGCAATTCCACCGTGGGGTGGAGTGCCATACTGAAGGGCTTTTAAGAAGAAACCAAACTTAATTTTGGCTTCTTCTGGCCCAATACTTAAGACTTCAAACATTCTTGCTTGCACCTGAGGGTCGTAGATTCTTAAACTTCCCCCACCAATTTCGAAACCATTCCAAACAAGATCATAGGCACAAGCCCTAACCGAAGCTAGGCTTTCTCTGTCATTTTTTTCTAGAAAAATATTGAGGTCTTCGGGATGGGGTCGTGTGAAGGGATGATGAGCCGCATAGAATCGCTCATCTTCCTCGTTAAACTCAAGAAGTGGAAAATCGGTAACCCACAAGAACTCCTGTCGGCTCTCATCGATGTAGCCAAATCGTTTTCCATACTCTAAGCGAAGAGCACTTAAGGCGTTATTAACCATTGTGTCTTTTCCACACATCAAAAACAGCATTGCTGACTGCTTGAATGGTAATTTAGCTTCGATCTCTTTCTTTAGATTGTCGTCGAAAAATTTTGCTTGGGGTGATTGCCAATCCCCCGGGGTTTTGATTCTGATCCAAGTGATACCCTTAGCTCCAAAAGGTGAAACTTTCTTTAAAAGTCCGTCCAACTCACTTCTTGAGAGAGGTTCTTTTTCTTCGAAACAGAGACCTTTTAGGATTCCCCCTGTGGAGAGTGCAGCTTGATAAACTTGAAAACTTGTCCTTTTTCCTTCCTCGGTTAATTCAACCAATTCAAGAGAGTTTCTTAAGTCAGGCTTATCACTTCCGTATTTATCCATCGCCTCTTTGTATTTAAGCCTTCGGAATGGAACTGAGATCTCTTTGCCAAGAACTTCTCGCATTACTTTTTGCATCATTCGTTCGTGAACATCTTGGATGTCTGTTTCATCGATAAAAGACATTTCAACATCGATTTGAGTGAATTCAGGCTGACGATCTGCTCTCAAATCCTCATCTCTAAAACAACGTGCGATTTGGACATAACGGTCAATTCCACCAATCATACAAAGTTGTTTAAGGGTCTGAGGAGATTGTGGAAGCGCATAAAAAAGTCCAGGGTGTACTCGACTGGGCACTAGGTAGTCTCGGGCACCTTCGGGAGTACTCTTGTAGAGAATAGGTGTTTCGATTTCCCAAAATTTGTTTTGATAATAAAACTCTCGAGCAGATTTAAGAAATTCGTGTCGAATTCGTAAGTTGTTCTGCAAGTTCTGTTTTCTGAGTTCTAGATATCTATAACTTAATCGCAAGCTTTCATCGACTTCGCCAGCACTGGGACTGTCCTCATGTAAGGAAAAGGGCAGCTGAGCAGCTTTGTTAAGTAATTCCAGCTTTGAAACTAAAACTTCAACTTCACCAGTGGCTAGATTTTTATTCTCCATGCCCTGGGGACGTCTTCGAACTTTTCCTTTGACAGCTATGACAAACTCTTGTCGAAGGGTACCTGCAATATCCATGGGGGAGTGGTCAGGGTCGAACACAACCTGAGAAATACCTTCTCTATCTCTCAGATCGATGAAAACAACACCACCATGGTCTCTCCAGCGATCAACCCAACCACACAAGGTGACCTCTTGTCCCTCGAGAAATGAGGTTAATTGTCCGCAATAGTGAGTTCTTTTAAGGTGCATGTTGTGCTCTCCTCAACAATTCGTTCTCTAGAGAAGCCAATGGAATGTTTTCCTGAGAACCTTGTTTCATGTCTTTTAAAACAGCGATGTTATTTTTAATTTCTTCATCACCCAGTAGGAGTGAATATTTTGCATTAACTCGGTTTGCCTGTTTTAGAAACCACTTCAAACCTTTAGTTTTGTCGTACGACATATCACACCAAATACCATGACGTTTCAGTCGAAGACTTAATGGATAAAGAATTTCAAAAGCTTTTTCGCCAATCGGGGCAAAAAAGAAAACAGGTACCGAAGCTGTTTCTGGGAGTAATTGTTTCTCTTGAAGCGCAATCATGAGTCTTTCCATTCCCAGACCGAAACCGACTGCAGGGAAAGACTCAGCTCCAAATCGCGCCGAGAGCCCATCATATCTTCCACCGCCACCCAGAGCATCTTGAGCTCCTAAAAGGTTAGAAGTGAACTCAAATGCAGTTCTTGTGTAGTAATCGAGACCCCTTACAATGTACGGGTCTTCCTCGAAAGTCACATTGGCTTTAGTAAGGCAGTGCTTCATTTTTTCGTGGTGAGCTTTGCAATCAGCGCAAAGGCAATGAGTTATAAGGGGGGCCGACTTCACAACATCTCGACAAGTTTCTCTTTTACAGTCGAGAATTCTCATGGCGGCTCGATCAAAACGTTTTTGGCATTGTTCACAAAGCTCTTGAAGTTTAGGTTTGAAAAACTGCTTCAAAGTTTCTTTGTAGGAGTTGCGGCATTGATTACATCCTACGCTGTTGACTCTTACTTGATATTCAGAAATCCCAAAGCTTTTATAAATTTGGTCTAAAACTGTTATAAGTTCTGCGTCCGCTTCTGGTGAAGCATCGTTAATAAGTTCAGCCCCAAATTGGTGAAATTGTCTGAGTCTTCCTTTTTGAGGACGTTCATGTCGAAACATGGGCAGATAGTAAAAAAAGCGGCTAGCTTGTCCCGAGGAATTTAAACGATGTTCAATAACAGCTCTCATAAACGAAGCTGTTCCCTCCGGTCTTAATACGTAAGTTTCAGAATCGGTGACCACGCGGTACATCTGTTTTTCTACTATGTCGGTCTCATCACCCACAGTCCCACTGAAAACTTCAATTTTTTCTAAAACGGGTGTGCGTATTTCAGAATATCCAAAGGACTTAAAAATCTCTTTAATCTTGCCTTCGACATGGGACCATTGGTGAAGTTCCCCACCAAAAAGGTCACTCATTCCTCTCACACTTCGGATTTCCAATCGTTCCCCCTAAAAAGTTTAAACCATAGCACCGAAGCAACCGTCTGAAAACTCTTGAATCCATGGTCAAATTCGTCTTAGTTTTCGACATATTTGGCCAAAACACCTACACCCATCGATTTTTACCAATTTGAGCATGTTTTCAGCGATTAAACTGTGCCTGAATCCCGATTGTCTACACTTTGGTCGATTTGAGCCCATTTTGAGAGCTCATTTTGAGCCTATGCGGTGGGCACTACAAATGCACACTTACAAGGTCAACAAGGTCTTTTGCAGCAATGACGGTAACCACACTTAAGATAATGACCCGGTTTATCCATTTAGCCACCCTTATTGGGCTTGTCAGCTGTGGCCGTTTGGTTACTGAGTGCGGAGGGGCGCCGCTAAACATTGAACGATTGCAGGCTATTCAATCCACCCAATTTCAATCGAACTCTAAAGCTGCCCTCGTTACACCCAATCCTCTCGATGCATCGGGAAACGTCTACTTGCAGGCTCTTGATTCAGTGGTGGGAAGTTTTACCGGAGCCTATTTTCTACCTGGGCTAATGAACTCCAACCGCCTAGAAAATAATTTTCTCAAGATTCGAATTAGTTCGATCTCAGATAGCCTAGATAGTTTGGCAACCCCTAATTCGAGTGGTGAATTTTCTTTTCCCATTTCCGATATTCGTTATGGTCAAGCCATGGCTTACCATAGCTTGTCAGCAATTGATTCTTACGTGGAAGCGCTAGGGTTTCAAACCGATAAAACACGTCCCCTATACGTTATGGTAAAAGCAGAAGGATCCACGAGCAATCCTGCTGAAGTGAACGCTTTTTATAATCATAATATTTTTGAATCGGGGCCGAGAGAGATCAGAATCTTCGGGGAGACACAGCATTCCGCGTGGCAAGACCGAGACATCTACTGGCATGAGTTTGGGCATTACGTTCTTGAAAGTGTAACTGGGTCGCGAGGAGTTGATTTAGCGGGAGATCTCGGAGCTAGCTTCACTGAAGGGAGTGCTATTCATGAGTGCTTTGCTGATTATGGTGCCGAGAGCTTGTCAGGAAGAGGTTACATAGGTCGGTGGTTAGCGCGAAACTTTGAAGGTTATGCTCCCGGACAACCTTTACGTGTTGCTTATGATCAGAGTGATGAATTTCAAAATTTTAGATCTGTTGTGAATTTTGACCCAACAGGAAAAAATCTCGATCGATATCGTCTTGGAGAGTGGTGCTCGAGAGTTCTTTGGGATATCAGGACTCAATTGGTATCTGAAAACCAGGAGGAGGGAAGATATTATGCAGACCGAACGATCTTGTCTGCAGCTTCTCTGCTCAAACGAAACACTTCAATCAGCGATCTGAAAGAAGCCCTTTTGTACGCTGATCAAGAGCTTAACTGTGGTATTCACTCCCGATCGATTTCAGCTGCATTTACTTCCAGAGGCTTTCCGGAAGAAGTTTCAAATTTAAGCAAACCTCTTTCGTTCCAGGGCACAGTCGTTGGGACAAACCAGTCCCCGACTGAAGATTTAAGAGCTTTCTCGGTACAGTTTGTATTACGAAATTCAAATTCTCAAACAGCTAGAAATGTAAGGATAGCCATTGAGGCTCCTAACGGTGGTTTCAGTCCTTATGTGGCTGAGCAGGCCTATGGTGATCTTGGGCCAGGCAAAACAATAACAGTAGGGGGAACCGGAGCCCTGCCCTTAGATTACTCGGTCATAGGACTTGTTTCAAAAACTGTAAATTTAAGAGGGATAAAAGTCCTGATTCGAATAAAAATTGAGAATGGACCTGAATCAGTGAATGAAGTGATTTTATGAGAAATTCCACGGCTAGACATTTATTATCGATACTTCTCATTCTGGGTGCTTTAGTTTTTTTTAGAGAAGAAAAATCAAATTTGCCTTTCAAGGAACTTCGTGAGTTAGAAGCCAAGATTAAATGGAAATCCCAGCCGACAGAAACTCAGATGAACACGGACTACAATCTAAAGACGAGTTTTGATAACGGTTTGTCTGAAAAAGCAATATCATCAGCAAATCAATTTATTCTGAATAACCCCAAATTATTTTCTATTCAAAAGCACCATCAATTAGCTGTTAAGACCAGCTCTAATCCGTTAGGAACTCATGTGAGCTACCAGGTTTATCAGGATGGATTTGCAATTCTTGGGATGAATATTGATTTAATCGTCAACCGAGTGGGACTAGTGCGACTTGTCTCAAATCAATACCGACCTATCGACAGAATAAAAGTCGATCAAGCTAATTGGCTAACTGTTCCAGAAATTTTTCAAGATCAGACAATAAAATTTAAGTTGAGTTCTGAAAGAAGTGAAGAAGAAAAAGATAATGTTGCTATTTGGATCTCTCCTAATTCTTCACAACCGGAGCTAGTATATGTGGTTTCTGTGGTAGATACTCAGCAAAAACAAAAAGTGCCGGGACAAGCTTTGTTCAGTGTTACCACTGGTCAGCTTATTGCCCGACACTTTCCAAGATCTGAATTCAACGAGAAGCCGCTTTAATTTCTCAAAGCTATAGCGTCTTTAGGAATTTCGTTGGGTGTAGCATTTCTGTCTGTAAACACTCGAACATGCACTGATTCTCGAATAATCTTTTCCTGCGGAACGCCTTGCTCAGCTTGAACAGCAGCATCAGTTCGACAAATATAGCCTCGGTTAAATTGACTTAATTGTTCAACAGAAAATTCGCAAGGGGCAATAGTTACCCCGGAACGAGTAATAGAAACTGTAAATTTAGTTGAATCACTCTGAACAAAAGCCCATGGAATTTCTAATGTGCGATTGATTTCTTGGCTTTGTCCATTACCGATGGGCCAACGATGTCCACCCTCGGGAAGAGTTACTTTGGCACCATTAGGAAAAGCAATTTCGATCTTAGTGTTAAAAACTTTGTCTTGGGCTTTACCGGAGTTTTCTAAGTTATATTTTTGTACTGTTAAAAAGGTGCGGAAAGGTTTCACTTCTTTGATTACTTGGGTCGCTGGTTCGTAGGCTGGCTCCTCTGCGTGAACAGAAAAGCTCATTCCCGCGGCTGCTATCAGGGTTAGTAACAAGGTTGTAGGTGTCATGGTTTCTCCTCTCAATTAAGTTGCATTATTTTGCTGGGTACTGAAAAGCTGTTGATAATGTTTGATTGATAACGTTGATCCAATTCGATCTTGTTCGGTTCCCAGGTAGTTGCGGGTTCCATCCAAACATCGGAAAAGGACTTAGTTGGCTGATCTTAAATCTTTGAATATTGGGATTTTTGTTCTCGAAGTAGACTTTAACGAAGTCCATAATAAACGGTGCTGGGTTTGCAGCCTTAAAAAGGGCAACTTGATCCGTACTGGTAAGAATAACTCCAAAGACATTCATTTGTGGTTGGTAGATGAAAGCTCTAGCTGGTTCTGTAGGAGTTGTAGAAATATTTAAAGATAAATTTCCAGCGGTAAAGTTGCCAATTCCGCGACCTTTAATAGTAGGGTTGACTGGATTAGCTGTTCGCCCCTCTTGACGACTGACCTTGGGGTATACAGTCGAGGGACTGGGAGTTATTGTGTAATCATAAGATTTTTGATCGACGATCGTAATCGTTGCAACTCCCGAGAGATTTTCAGACATCGTTTTGAAAGCTGTATTTGAAGTTGCTGAAAAAATAAGAGGGTTTCCCGGTAGAGCATCCTCAAAAAATACGATTGTTTGAGCTATATTCGGAGAGCCCGACGATGAAGGTTTCGAAGCGGGTGTCTCTGAAGTTTTACCATCTTCTTTATTTCCACAACCTGACATCAGTAGGGTTGAGCACAGTCCGATAATGACAGCTGATGCTAATTTCCAATGTCCGCGCCATATTGAATTGTTGGTGGTTATCAAACCCACTGGAATCTCCCCCTAAGCCGCTTTTTCAGGTTTCAACGGCCTCTGATTTCCTAAGCAAGTGCTGTTCCAGCCTGTTTTGAGCTTAGACAGATGACAATGTTTTTACGAGTGAGACAATTTACGTTAGTGGAGCTGACAAATATGGGTAGTCAAACGTCAAAATTCTTTCCACACATTTTTGTCACAGGCTTCATTTTCAAAATTCCCAAATGGTACAGTTGTTGAATGTGGAGCTGTGTGAATGTGGGGGGGACGTTGCATGAAACGCAAGTCGAAAAAGATTTTAAATAGTATGTTTAAAAAAGGAAGTCGGCCCATTAAGTTGATTCTACTTGGGGCTGTAACCTTTCTGCTGAGTACAGGTACAGCTTATGGAACCTTAAGATTCCCAGTTGTGAGTTTAGAACGGTCTACAGATGGAATTATAGATTCTTATACTGACTATCTGAAGTTTGCTTTGGAAGTAGGTCGAGAGAGTGACCGAGAGAGTGCTCAGAAACTTGTAAAAATATTTGAGGTTTTAAAGAAGAAAAACCCCCGTGGAGCTGCTCTATTTCTTAAAGGTTTGAGATTTGAAATGGTTCAGAAAATTGAACTGATGGGAATTGAGCCCAGTGAGATTTCAAGTTCAAATGCCATTATGAAAAGATGGGTTGGCAAATATATGAAAGAGTGGGTTCGAGAAGCCGACGAACATCTCTTCAGATCTCAAAGCGCTTCCAAAGCTGAACTAGCTTTATCTGAATAGTTAATCTTTCATTTTAAGCTCGGTATATTTTTTTGCGTTACCCTTTGAAAGCTTCACTGGGTAACGCTTTGCATTTTGTTTGAGCTTTTCGATGAGTGCCTTCTCTAAATCAACGTTTAATCGGTCTGCAATTCTAAGAGTGTAATAGAGAATATCTGCTAATTCGTGTTTGATCTGGAGTGATTTAGAAGCAGTTTTCATGACTTCAAATGATTCCTCAGGCGTTAGCCATTGAAAAATTTCTACCAACTCTCCAGCCTCGCCAGCCAAGGCCATACTGAGGTTTTTGGGCGTGTGGAAAACATCCCAATCTCTGTCTTTTACGAACTTTCGTTGGAGCTCTAACAATTTATTGATGTTGAAACTGTATTTTTTACCCATGAGATATTAGTAAAAAGTATTGAGTGAATTGGCAATGTCTGCTTGCTTGTTTTTATAAATTTCATTAACTTGAACAGACTTTGAAAATCGCTCTTGTTCATAATTCAAAATTCCCAGTGAAGGGCTATGGAGGAACTGAACGCCTTGTTTGGTGGATAGCGAAAGGTCTTCATGAAAAGGGTGTAAAAGTCGTTCTGTCCTGTAGCGCAGGGAGTGAGTGTCCTTACGCGGAAGTCGTTCCCTTCAATGACCAAGAACCTAGGAAGTTATCATCTGATCTGATTCATTACTTTAATACCCCCTCGGAGATTCCTGACTACCCACATCTTGTAACGATTGGTGGAAACGGTAAAGTTGGAGAGAGATATTCCATCAATACAGTTTTTGTGAGCCAAAATCATGCCTATCGGCATGGAGCGTCCTCGTTCGTTCATAATGGAATTGATCCTGATGAATATCGATTTGAAGTAAATCGCGATAGATATTTAGTTTTTCTAGCTAAAGCCGCTTGGCCGGTCAAAAATGTAAAAGGAGTTATTCGTGTTGCCCATCGAAGTTCAAGAGAGCTCCATATCCTCGGAGGCAGTAAGACGTTTTTTAATGGTTGGAGGGGTGTTTTCTGGGAAGGAATTTTAGATGGAGACCTGAAAGCTCGTTGGTTATCTCGAGCTGCGGGGCTTTTGTTCCCTGTTCGCTGGCACGAGCCCTTTGGGATTGCAGTGGTTGAAGCCTTGGTGAGTGGAGCACCTGTTTTAGCATCTCCTTTTGGCTCCTTACCTGAGCTAGTGAATTCACAAGTAGGAAAAATTTGTTTGACCGAATCTGAAATGATAGAAGCCGTCGAACAATTAGAGAGTTTCTCTCCTTCTGTGTGTCGAGATTGGGCTTTGTCTAAATTCCACTACAAAACCATGGCTGAAAAATATATTTCTTATTACGAGAAGGTTTTAAGTGGTCAAACACTTAACAAAATTCTCCCTATGGTGACAGCACCTACGGGGCAAATGCTTGATTTTAAATAATTAAAACTAATGGAGTTCTTGAACGGGTTCGTTCCAAGTGTTTCCGGAAAAAGTAAAATACTCGAGCTCTGACCACTCAAATGTCTTTGTAGATTCGTTATAAATACGACATCGATTTACAGGGTTTGCGTATAAGTGAATACTAATGGCCGGTTTTCTTGAGGCATTCGCAATAGAGTGAAGGGCCATATCGTCATCAATGTAAGACGGCGATTGGCCTGCCGAGATAACTTCGGCACGTCCCATGGCTTTTAACTGATATTTTTTACCCTCAATTATAGGACCCACCGGTTCATAGTTTTTGAAAGTTAAACTTCCTAAGCCCATCATGACCCAGCAGCGTTGAGAGGCGTGGTCGTGGATCGCAGTTCTTTGCTCTGGAAGCCAAGTTAGGACTAAAAGCTCGTAAAAATCATTTTTGGCAATCAGGTTTCGACCGTAGGTTTCCTCCCTAAAAAACGTGTAAGGAAGAAACTCTTCGTGATCTATTTGATGATTTTTTAAGTATTTATCGACGACATCTGTTTTAAATGTCTTTGCATCTTGTTGATTAAGAAAATCGAGAAATTCTTTGAGAGATGCTTTTTTCATTGGATTGAAAAACGATAGCACAGCCCGATCAAAAAAAACAATCATGGAATGTCAAAACTTATCATGGATTTAATGCGGTGAGTTATTGGTTTTGATGGTCTAGGGCAAAGTTGCTAAATCGTCGAAATTCGAATAGGTTGGGAGCGTTTCAACATTTTACGATTCTAAGGAGAACTCAATGGCAGCGACAAACAAAGAACGAGGCTATAAAAAACAACTGTTAGTATTGCCTTTTGACCACAGAGCTTCTTTTCAAGAGAAGATGTTTGGAATTAAGGGCGTAGCTAATCCTGAACAAACAAAGGAAATTGCTTCCTATAAAGACATCATTTTTGAAGGTTTTGAGAAAGCGGTTAAAAGCGGTCTTCCAAGAGACATTATGGGAGTCTTAGTTGATGAGCAGTTTGGTGAAAATGTCATCAAGCGGGCCAAAAGTGCTGGTTTTACGGTCTGCATTTGCGTGGAGAAAAGTGGTCAAGATGAGTTTGATTTTGAGTATCCTAACTATCAAGAGCACATCGAAAAATATCAACCCGATATCATCAAAGTATTAGTCCGATACAATCCTGAGGGTGATCGGCAATTGAACGAGAGACAAGCAACCAAACTTGCTGAACTTTCCAGATATTTAGATAAAACTAACAAAAAGTATATGTTTGAGCTTCTAGTTCCAGCCACAAAAGAACAATTAGACCGTTGTGGTGGAGATAAAGCCGCTTATGACTTAAACGTTCGTCCCTCTCTGATGGTTAGAGCCATTGAAGAGCTTCAAAGACATGGCGTTGAAGCCGATATTTGGAAGCTTGAAGGTCTTGATAAGCGAGAGGACTTTGAAAGAGTCTGCGCAGCTGCAAGACAAGGTGGCAGAAACGATGTCGGTTGTATTGTTCTCGGACGTGGTGAAAATGAAGCCAAAGTCCGAGAGTGGCTCAAAGTGGGTGCTAACGTTACTGGAGTGATTGGTTTTGCTGTAGGCCGAACGGTGTTCTGGGAGCCTTTGAAACTCTATCGAGAGAAAAAGTGCACTCGCGAAGAGGCTTCACAGAGAATGGCAACCACTTATGGGAACCTCTGTAAGTTGTGGTTAGAGGAGCGAGCTTAGTTCCTTAAAGCCCTAAGCTTTTTAAAAATGCCTCATTACTGGGTTCTCTTTTTAGAAATCCAGTGATGAGGTCCATGGGTTCTTTCTCTCCGCCCGGTTTTAGAATCCATTCGAGATAGTCTTTCCCTGTTTCCGTGTTTAAAAGACCTTCGGATTCAAATCGTGTAAACATATCTTGAGCAAAAACTTTGGACCACATGTATCCATAATAACCTGAATCATACCCTCCCATGAGATGGCCGAAACTTGCTTGAGGTTGTGTTCCATCCTGAATTGGGATCAACATGATTTCGTTCATCCTCTTTGAGTAAATTTCGGTCGAGTCGACTGTGTCTAGGGAATGGTAATCTAAATCAATAAGTCCAAAAGCGAGCTGCCTTAGCGTATTTAGGCCTACGTTAAGTAGTTTAGCTTTAATCATTTTATCGACAAGTTCATCGGGAAGCTTTCGATTGGGATCGCTAAAGTGACCGGAAAGTTTTTGAAGAGTCTTTTTATTCCAAACCCAATTCTCTAGCATTTGAGAAGGGGCTTCGACAAAGTCGGTTTTTACGCTAGTACCTGAGAAAGTAGCATACTTAGCTCTGGTTAAGGTCTGGTGCATGATGTGACCAAATTCATGAAATAGTGTTTCAACTTCGCTGTGAGGAAGAAGGGATGGATTCTGAGGCGTTGGTGGTGAAAAATTAGCAACGATTGCGGAAACCGGCAATTGGTATTCCCCTTTTTCATTCTCAAAACCTTTTAGCATTGTGAAAGCAGCAGCATGGCCATATTTTCCTTCGCGTGGAAAGAGATCCATGTAGAAAAAGGAGACCAAAGAATTATTCTTTTCGATTTTATATTTTTTAACACTTTCGTGCCAAACTTCCGCTTGAGTGTCTTCGATAAACTTAACTCCCAAAAGCTCTTGATAAATATCGAACATACCTTTAATGACAATTTCGAGCGGAAAATACTCCTTAATCGTTTGAGGATCGACACTGTATTGGGTTTTTCTAATAATATTTTCGTAATAGCGCCAATCCCATGAATTGATTTGGGACTTGTCTGTTTTTAAATTGACACTTTTTTCATTCTGTAGAGCCTTGAGCTCAGCTTGCGCTTTTGGCTTAAGTTTTTGAACGAGACTTTCAAGAAACTCTCTTACTTGTCTGGGGGTTTTAGCCATTCTGCGCTCTAAAACAAATTCAGCATGAGTGGCGTATCCTAACATTTGAGCAAGTTCATTTCTAAGGGAAATGGCCTCTTCAAGTAGAAGTCTGTTAGAGTCTCCACCTCGATTATTGAATCGGAATTCATATTCTTTCCTTAAATCGGAATTGTCCGCATTTTGCATGCAGGGGTAGTAGTGGGGGTAGGACATTGTGAGTTTAAATTTACCCGACGGCGTTTTGTCCAAAGAGTCAATATAGCTCTGGGGAAGACCCTTTAGTTGCTCTGAAGTTACTTCGAAAGTGTTGTCTTCATTGACTAGCCTATTGGCAAATTCAGATTCGATAGAAACAAGTCGTTTTTTTTTGTCGATGAATCTTTGGCGAACTTCCGGACTTAGCTCTAACCCATTTCTCTTGAACAAAATCAGATACTCCTCAAAAAGCTTGCTCTCAATTTGTACAAGCGATTCTTTTTTGTCTCGAGCAGCAGTGAGTTTTTTGAAAAGATCTTCCCTCGAAAAAATCTCAACAAATAGTTGTTGAACTAGATTTTCGCAATAATCTGCAGCTTCTCTGACCTGTGGTTGAGGTGAGACATATTTTAAAAAAACAATTGGATTGATTTTATTGTCAAATTCAGTCGTCCGCTTTTCAATTTCAAGCACAATAGATTTGAAGGAACATGTTTGATCTGAAAGCCTTGAGATGCTATCTAAATGTGATTTTAGTTTGTTAATTTCGTTCTCACAGATTGAACGAATGTCCTGCGGTGAATAACCGTATTTCAGTTGAGAATGAGAACTCATGAATATTCTAATGCAAAGTTTCTAAATATCTCTCTACATCAATAGCCGATTGGCAGCCAGAAGCAGCTGCTGTAATAGCTTGACGGTAGACAGTATCTTGAACGTCTCCAGCGGCGAACACTCCATTCTTGCTTGTTTTGGTCGTAGGCCGATGGTTGAGAACGACGTAGCCTTTTGGATCCAAATCTAATTGTCCTTTTAAAAACGAAGTGTTGGGCTCGTGTCCGATGGCCACAAAAAAGCCCTCGCAGGGAACTTCACTCGTTGCGCCTGTTTTTAAATTTTTAATTTTAGCACCAGTTACACTATCTTGTCCTAAGACCTCAATGACTTCGGAATCCCATATAAAATTTATTTTTGGGTTCTTAAATGCGCGCTCTTGCATGATTTTAGAAGCTCGCAATGTGTCTTTTCTGTGAATGACGGTGACGCTCGATGCAAAGCGAGTGAGGAAAGTAGCCTCTTCCATTGCTGAATCACCACCGCCTACAATCACTAATTTTGCACCTTTAAAGAAAGCACCGTCGCAAGTCGCACAGCTTGAGACACCTTTGCCTAGAAGGCGACTTTCTGATTCTAGTCCCAACCATTTTGTGGCTGCTCCGGTTGCAATAATGACAGCCTTAGCCTGAATCTCCTCGCTGCCGATGTAGACCTTTAATGGATAGGAGGAGAAATCAACTCGGGTCACATCTTTTGAAATAAATCGAGTGCCAAATCTTTCAGCCTGCTTTCTAAAGTTTGCCATCAACTCAGGACCCATCATGCCTTGAGGGAAGCCTGGAAAGTTTTCCACATCGCTAGTTAACATTAAAAGCCCCCCTGACTGGTATCCTTCGATACATAGAGGGGAAAGGTTGGCTCTGGCAGCATAGATACCTGCAGTATATCCAGCAGGTCCCGAGCCAATGATTACTAAATTTTCGACTGCCATAAAAGGTCTCCTAAATTAATGTGCTATCGTAATAATGATTTCTTCATAATTCAACATTCAGTCGAATCTAAAATGTCTTTCAGAGTTAATTCCAGAGGTCGGAATGAACTCTGGGGGATATATTTTTCCATTTTGGAAGTGTCTATTTTTAGTCCCTTAAATGAGTTGCTGTGAGTCGCTTGACTAATGATTTGGGCCTCAATTCCTTCAATTTTTAGGATTAAATCGATCATAGCCCCTACTTGAGTTTCCTTAGATGGCGCGATATTGAAGATCTCAAATCTAGATTGGGGGGTGGAGTTGAGTAAAATTGGGAATGTTTTAATAACATCTCTGGCATCCGTAAATCTTCGATAGCTGTCAGTAGGCCCAACTTCGAGCGTTTTTCCTCCTGCTTTTTTCAGCTCTTTAATTTTCTTGCAAACATCAGAAGTTACAAATCCAGCGGGCTGATTAGGCCCAATACAGCTATAAAGTCTTCCCACGACACCGCGTATTTTTGAGTTTTTTTGAGTGAAGCTTTTTAGAGTTTCTTCTGCGAGATATTTAGTAAAGCCATAGGACCCCTCTGGCTTTGCTTCTGAACGTTCATTGACAGTTGAAGTTTGATTCCCATAGATATGTACCGAGCTCGCAAGAAAGAAATCTACCGGAGAATCGAGCGAAGCTAGAGCATCTAATAGATATTGGGTGGTCAAGGTATTTTGAAAAAAGTAGGATTCAAAAGAAATTTCTTTAGAAACTTTAGCGATTCCCGCCAAGTGAAACACTTTTTGAGGTCTTATTCTTTGAACAATCTCTAATACGTGGGTTTTATCTGTGAGATCTACAATTTCAGTGTGAAAGTTTGCTCCAGTGGGAGTATTTAGTGCGCATCCTACAATGGTTTCGTTAGGATATATGCTTTTTAAATGGGATACCAAGAACTGTCCCAAAAATCCTGAGGATCCCGTAACTAGAGTTGCCATAGCTTTTCCACTATAACTGAAGCCTTAAAAGATGACAAAACCAACCTCGAATTGGGCCGATTTTATAGTTTTTAGGGGCTCCGGATAGTGACTTTACTAAGCGAATGGGGCTAAGATAGAACAAAATTCGCATTAAAATTACGAGAAACTCTATGAATATTTTAGTAACCGGTGGCTGTGGTTTTATTGGCTCCCACTTCGTGGAATATTTTCTTAAAACCTATCCCGAATCAAAAGTTATCAATATAGACAAGCTTACGTATGCTGCTCACCCTGACATGGCCAAACACCTTGGCACTTTAGCCCCCGATCGATATTCTTTTTTTCAGTTTGATATCGCTGACTCAAACCTCAAAAGCTGGGCAAAGAATCAAAGCTTCGATGCTATTGTCAATTTCGCAGCAGAGACTCACGTAGACAGAAGCATCTTAGATCCGGATTCTTTTATTCGGACTAACGTGTTGGGTGTTCAAAATTTGCTAGCGATAGCTCGAGAAAATGGAAACAAAAGATTCGTTCATGTTTCAACTGATGAGGTTTATGGCTCTTTGAAACCGTCAGATCCAACTTCAGTAGAAACATCCCAGTTAGATCCTAATTCTCCTTATGCAGCATCTAAGGCCTCTGCAGATCTCATTGCACTCGCTAATGCGAGAACCTATAAGCAACCGGTACTAATCACAAGATGTACAAACAACTATGGACCTTATCAGTTTCCCGAGAAGCTCCTTCCGCTTTTGATTGCTAATGCTTTGGAAGACAAACCCATTCCCGTTTATGGAGATGGAAAACAGGTTCGTGACTGGATCTACGTGGTCGATCATTGCAGAGGAATAGATGCAGTTCTCCAGAAAGGACGCCCTGGAGAAATCTACAATATCAGTTCATCGGGGGAAGCTCATAATATTGATGTGATTAAAAAAGTTTTAGATATGCTTCATAAGCCCCATTCTTTGATTAGTTATGTAGGGGATAGACCTGCTCACGATCGAAGATATGGTTTAAATTCATCAAAAATTAAGCAAGAACTAGGGTGGTCTCCAAAGACGACTTTTGAAGAGGGATTAAAGAAAACAGTCGATTGGTACTTAAGTAATGTTGACTGGTGGAAAAAAGTTAGAGGAGCAGAATACTTGAAATATTACCAATCCAACTATGAAAATAAATTCGGTTTCGAGAGCAAAAAACCAAAAGAGGTGAACTCATGAAGGGAGTCGTTTTAGCTGGAGGTACTGGATCTCGTTTGTTTCCTTTGACCAAAGTTACGAACAAGCACCTGTTACCTGTCGGTAAAAAGCCAATGATTCTTCACCCGATTGATAAGCTCATCAAAGCCGGAATTAAAGAAATCATTATCGTGACTGGGGTCGAACATATGGGGGCAGTTGTTACTCTCCTCGGTTCGGGCAAGGATTACGGATGTGAGTTTAGTTATAAAGTTCAAGATCAAGCCGGGGGAATTGCACAAGCTCTTGGATTAACCGAGAGTTTCTGCCGAGGATCGAAACTATGCGTGATTCTTGGAGATAATATTTTTGAAGATGATCTCAGCAGTTTTGCTCAAAAGTTTCATGAACAAAATCGCGGTGCAAAAGTTTTATTGAAAAAAGTTTCGGATCCGCAGAGGTTTGGAGTGCCTGAGCTCCAAGGCGAAAAAATCGTGGGTATTCAAGAAAAGCCGAAAAACCCGAAAAGCTCCTTCGCGGTGACGGGAATCTATTTTTACGATGATCAAATTTTTGACGTCATAAAAACCCTAAAGCCAAGTCGTCGTGGTGAACTTGAGATAACAGATGTGAATAATTTTTATATCCGTCAAGGCTCTCTCACTTACGACACATTCCAAGGTAATTGGACAGACGCTGGAACCTTCGATTCGTTAAATATTGCCAATCAGCTAATGTTTAATAAGTAAATTCAATGTCTGCGAATAAATTTAAAGTTCTGCCCATCTTAGTGACTGGAGCGGGTGGTATGCTCGGCTCTGACTTAGTAGAAACGCTTAGCAAGGCTTGGGGAAATAATGCTATTGTTCCTACCGATTTTAAGGAATTAGATATTACAAATCTTAGAAAAGTTGATGAATTTGTAGGGCGTTACTCCTTTTCGGGAATCATTAATGCCGCAGCCTATACTGATGTCGATAAAGCTGAAACTGAGAGGGAGAAAGCTTATCGTTTAAACATGGTAGGACCTCAAAATCTCACTATTGTGGCAAGTAAATTACAAATACCGGTTATTCATTTTTCCACCGATTATGTTTTTGATGGGCTTGCTCATCGCCCTTTGACCGAAGAAGATGTGCCTTGTCCCCCAAAACCCAATTATTATGGGGAGACGAAATTACTGGGAGAGATGGAAGTTTTAAAAAATCCTAATAATTTAGTTTTGAGATTGCAGTGGCTTTATGGAAAACAGAGCGATCGTTTTTCGGTGTTGAGAGAAAAGAAGATTTTTACCCCTTTTGAGGATCAATGGGGGGCTCCCACATGGACCCGAGATGTGAGCCGAACGGTAGTTGAGCTTATTGAAAGTGATGCCAAGGGACTGTTTCATTTTTCTTATGATGATTTTACAAATTGGTTCGAAGTGTTTTCTTTTGTTAAGGCAGAGCTAAATCTAACCACTGAACTTACCCCTAAGAAAAGTAGTGATGTTCATTTGCCAGCAAGACGACCCACTTACGGAGTGATGTCGAATAAAAAATTATTAACCCAACTGGGCAAGAAAAGTATGGGAAGTTGGAAAACAGCTCTGAAAGAATTTTTGAGCCAAATTTAAAAAATGGCAAATCAAGAAACCCTGAAAACAGAAGTGATTGTGATTGGGGCTGGAGCTGTTGGTTTAGCTTTGGCTCACAGGTTATCTGCTAAAAATCGAGTAGTCGTTATTGAAAAAAATGTGAAGTTCGGTCAGGAGACCTCTTCGAGAAACAGTGAAGTTGTTCATAGTGGTATATATTATCCGGCAAATTCAAGAAAGACTGAGTGGTGTATCCGAGGGCGAGAGCTGCTCTATTCCTTTTGTGAGCAATTTAAGGTCCCTTTTTTGAAGTGTGGTAAGTACGTTGTAGCAACCCAATCCTCCGACAGCGATTATCTCGAGCAATTGAAAAATCACTGCGATTCGCTTGGCATCCCTAATTCTTATGTTTCTCAGACTGAACTCAAAAACAGAGAACCGATGGTCAATGCTCGAGAAGGTCTTTTCTTTTCGGAATCTGGCATTGTAGATTCACATTCGATGATGTCTCGTTTAGAGCAATTGTCACTTCATCAAAATACAGTGTTCGCTTACGGTCATCGTCTTTCTAAAATTCAGAAAAATTCAATTGGCTGGGAAGTTACGCTGCAGACCTCGGAAGGTTTGGAAAAAGTTCAGTCAGAGATTGTTATTAATGCCGCTGGGCTTGGCGCCGCACAGATCTCGAATGAAGCTCTTTATCTAAATCGATATGAGCACCGCTTCTGCCGCGGACGGTACTTAAATTTGAGCTCTAAGTTTTTAAATGCTTTTAAGAGCTTAGTCTATCCAACACCATTAAAAGATGGTTTAGGCGTGCATGTGACAAGAGATCTCGCTGGAATGGTTAGGTTAGGTCCTGACGTGGATTGGTTGACGCAGTCCAATTATGAAAAAGTGGACGCACTTTATGATTGTGATTGGGAGAGTTTGAAACCCGATTTTTTAATCGCCGCTCAAAGATATTTACCCAGTTTATCGCTGGGGGATCTGTCACCTGGTTTGATAGGTCTTCGTCCGAAACTGTTTGTTGATCAAATCCCAAATCTGGATTTTCTAATGGAGAACCACGAGGGCTTTATCCATCTGTTGGGTATAGAATCTCCGGGGCTTACCTCTGCAATGGCTATAGCTGAAGCAGTAGAAAATTTATTGTGACTGTTTTAGGACTTTGCTTGTTTGAAGATAACCACATGAAAGCTGTGATCTTCGAAGTCTCTTGAGCAAAGCCCGCCCAGTGTTTTATGTAATGAGCTTCCCGAATAGTGGCTAATCACTTCTGCTCGGTTTTGCTGGCACTCATCAAAACTTTTAAATTTTTCAACTGAATTCTGATGCGTAAAAGAGGCTCTTTCGACCACGCCTACGTTAACCTCAAACTCTCCAAACTCTGGTCCTCCGCAATAGATGGCAAATGGAGGATTTTGAGAATCCTTGAACCATGATTTTGCTTCTTCTACTTGTTCGACACATTGTTCAATTTTGGGGATTTTGGTGACGTGCTCTAAGCTAAAACTAAAATGGTCTTTAGCGAAGTAATGAATACTTGCTTCACCCATTGGAAACTTGCTGCTGAATACTAAGTCTGCAAGAACTGCATCGTAGCGTTTGAGGGCGCTCTCAAGACCATTGAATATTTCTGAGTATGTAACTTTTTGTGGCTGGGTGAAAACCATGAACCCACCGAGTTCAGGTTGCATTGCGGATTTCCCTGGGGCTGTGATGATCACTTCCCAAGGTTTTACCGAAGATAAACCAGAATTGGTGCAGAAACTAAACATAGGCTCAAGTCCGGTTGCGGTTCTAAAGATCTCAGCTTGTTTGGGAAGGTTAGTCTGACAGTCTTCGATTTTTTCGTATCTTCCTTTTTGATAAACCCCACCGAAACGGTAATCGGTCGAGGTAAAGTCTAGTTTGGTTGCTGCTTCGTATTCGATCACAAAATCAAAACCCGTTTCAGTTTCCTTAGTGCACTCAGTGTGAATGACGTTAGTCTTCGTTGCCGTTTGGAATTTCTCCCCGATCATTTTTGTTTGAGCGTAACAACTACTTATCTCTTTAGGATATCCTTCTAATTTGTAAGTGAAGACACTACCCAAGGATAGTTTTGAAAGAGTTGTAATAACGACCAAACTAAGAAGAGTATTTTTTTTCATTTTTAATTTATACCTATGAGTATTTTCGATGGCTATAGCATTCTGATAACGCATTTAGCTATAAAAACGATCACTCATCGTAGGCAAGGTCATATTTCTTTGATAATCTAAGGCTTCAATTTAAAAGGAGCTTTTTAATGAGATTCTTCTTTCTGAGTTTTATTTTGATTTCATCTATTGTTCGGGCTGAAGGAATGCCTCAAAACGACCAAGAATTTATGCGATACATGCAGGCTAAAGCTGAACAAGCTCAGCGAGAAGATGAAATAAAAAATCCCAAAAAGCCAGAAATGGGAAAAGACAGAGCGGTTCTTGGCGACCGGAACGCTAAAATAAAGTTGTTTGTCTACTCGGACTTTCAGTGTCCCTACTGCAAGAGAGGCTACGAGACTGTCGAAGAACTCAAAAAGAAATACGGTAAAAAGTTAGTGGTCACTTTTAAACACCTTCCACTTCCTTTTCATCCTATGGCGATGCCGGCAGCCAAACGATTTGAAGCGATTGCTTTACAGAGTCCCAAAAAAGCATACGCATTTCATGATGAAGTTTTTAAAAATCAGGAGCGAATTGCCGGCGGAGAGGCCTTCCTAGATGAAATGGTTAAAAAAGTGGGTGCTAATTTAGATAAAGTAAAAAAAGACATGGAGTCCCCCGTTGTTCAAAGAAACATTGCATCTGATCAAGAAGAGGCTCAGAAGTTTGGAATTCAAGGCACTCCTGGGTTTGTTATAGCCGGAGTGACTATCAAAGGCGCTTACCCCGTCGAAGCTTTTGAAGAAATCCTTCAAAAGCGGTTTGGTAATTCTGAAGCCAAATAGGTCTTGTACTTAAAGCGCAAGACTTTTTAAGCGCATCACTAATTCTTGAACTTCTTCTTCGGAATTGTAAATATGGGGTGAAAACACCCCATACCAGCCCGAGTTGAGCTGTGTGAAGTGGAGCTGAGCTTTTATCTTTTCTAGAAAATATTGGGATAAGTTACTTGCTTGCGCCTGAATTTTATCGGGCAATCGAAATACAGTCATGGGACCCACAAGACTAGAATCACTTGGTAACAAAGGCCTCCAATGTAACTGTCTTTCTATCTCTGATTGAAACAGTTGGTTTAGTTTCAAAATGTGTTTTCGAACGGCCGAGGGCTCAATCGATTGCCACAATTCGATGGTTTCATTGATAGCAAAGAAGGGTGAGAAATCTCGACAGCCAGAAAGTTGAAATTTTTGTTGAAAGCGGCTTCCAGCCCCAAACAGATTGAAATCTCCTTGGCTTTCGAAAGTCGTCCAACCTGCTTGTAAGGGTAATAACTTCTCTTGGACTTGAGGGTGAACCCAGCCAAAAGCAGTTCCTTTGGGGCCGAGGAGCCACTTGTAGAGACTACAACCATAGAAATCTATGTTTTGAAGGGTTGAGAAATTTACCTCCAAAGCCCCTGGAGCATACGCTCCATCCACGATGAAGTAGATCCCCATTTTTCTCGTCACTTCGGCCACGTCCTCAATGGGCATTTTAAGCCCCAAGCCAGCGATAACATGGCTAAGAACTAAAATTCGGGTTTTTGATGTTAATTGAGAAGTGATTGATTCGATTAATTGAGTTGATGTTAGTTTAGATAAAGCAGGAGGACTTTGAGGGATTTTTAAAAACCTAAGAGGTAAATTATCTCTTTCCGAGCGAAATCGGCAGATATTGGCAATGGCCCCGTATTCCAGCTCTCCCACAAGAATTTCCTCGCCCGGGTTGAGTGGGACTCCTAGGATAAAAGCATTTAAGACATCCGTGACATTAGTTCTTAAAATTAGGTCTAATGGGGTTGCTCCTAGAAAGTGAGCCAATTTTTCCTGCGCACTCCATAAGTTTTGCCACGAATTTTTTAAGCTTTGGGTCGGATTTGTCTCAAATTGTCGGCGATAGGTGTCTATGGCATTTAAGATTGGGTTGGGGCATAGAGATAAATTGGCAGAGTTGAAATAGAGTATGTCTGAAGATTTCGAAAAGAGCGTTTGCATTGTTCAAAGAAATAGTAAAAAAAAGTTTCTTAAATGCATATTGTTAATTGCAAATTTTAAATAAGAGAGTAAAAAGTAGAACATTGAGTCGTTGAAATCCGGACATAGTCTGGTTTTTAAAGGAGAACAAGAATGGATCAAAATTACCGTGGTTGGCCTCATTTAATGTGTTCCGGTTTTGATTGCGACAAGAAGTCGCTCATGTCTTTTGATGTTGTTTATTCATTCTTGAAAACTCTCCCTGATAAGATCGGAATGCAGCGAATGGGTTTACCCATTGTTTACAAGGTAAGACCCGAAGATCATCCAGATATCGGAATCACCGGCACTGCGATTATCGCGACTAGCCACATTAGTATTCATACTTTTCCAAAGGGGCAGAAAGACGGAAAACCAAAGCCTCGTGGAATTCAGCGAAGAATTTTTAAACCTTTTTTCACTTTTGACTGCTACAGCTGTAAAGATTTCGACCCTGATTTGGTTTACAACGAGTTGAAAAAAGCATTTAAACCAAAGACCATTGAAACTGCTCTAGTCTACCGTTTGCGTGAAGACGAAGAGTTGATCGAAGTTGAGGATTATTAACGCCCAATTTCTTGGCCTACAGCCCGAATCGCTTCCTCAATATCTGAGTCGGCAAAATCATCGATACTCAAATAAGCTACATCCTTCATAAGCTCTTTAAGCTCTTGAATGGGCTTTAGCTGCCCCTTCACAAACCTGTCTAAGAAGTAGATTTTGATGGGGGATTCAATAGGCGAAAGCACTAGGGCTCTCAGCGCAATAATGAGAATAGTTTGCTGGGCCATTGTTTTACTTTGGACCCAATCACTCATCCGGATGTAACGCTCAAACTCGCCCTTAATTGTTGAGGGGCCAGCCCCATAAAACTGATCGAACACGAGCCTTCGGCTATCCAATTTGCCGCTCACAAGGAGTTGGCTCACGACCCCACTCAGTAAAGTGACTCCACGGTAAGTTACCCAACGTAAACCGAATGAGGGTATTAAAGTAACAGGTTTAGAAATGCCCCCGACAATCACAGTAGAAGTGATTGAGTAGAGAAATTGTGAATTTAAATGAGTTCCTTGTTCATCTCTCCAGACACAAACATCTTTTCCTTCGAGATTTACTTGTCGATATCCGCAATCAAAAAGAAGAGTCATTAAAATATCGGCGCCATAATTGCTAATTAATATTTTGGGATTTTTGTACCAAGACTCTAGCCACTTTTGAGCCACAAATTGGGGAAGGGCTACCAGCTTTCCAGGGACTTGGAAAAGATAACTTTTTGCAGCTTCAACAGATCCTTGAAAACCTAAAGTTTGAATAGTTTCACCAGCGGAGATTGCACTGCTTAAAAGGCTCTTTGCTGCGACTAAAGCTTCATGGGCGCTATAAACAGAACTTCCCACAATCACTGGAGTGATGGCCGCTAGTGCAAATGATTGGTAAGTGGCGCTAAAGACATGGTCTAAAGTTTCTGCCATTGAAAAAGGCAATCCTTGAGATTTGCGGTCGCGATAGTCTAAGTATGCTGCTCGCAGGCCGAGGCCTGAATAAGTTGAAATAGTTAACAAACTTACTGCTGCGGAGGCATTGGCAGCAGTGGCTAGACCTCCACCCACGAAAGAGAAGGAAGAGGCATTAGCTGGCAGAGCTAGAAACCAAGTGCTTTTTACGAGCATTGCAGAGCCCGCGTACATTCCAACGGGAACCAGTAAAGGTGCCCAACGATAACGATACATTTTGTCGTAAGTGCCAATCTCACGATTGAGAGTCGAACGGTCTTTATTCAGCATGAGCTGATATATTTTTCTGTAGTCTTGAGTGTCGACTCGTAATTTTCTAGCTAGAGAGATGTGTTGTAAAAACAGGTTGAGATAACCTTCGTTTTTTACTTCTCTCAAAGACTTTTCATAAGTCGAGCCGAAGTATCGCCACCAAGCACCTCTCCACAGGGAGTCCTCACCGAAAAATAGGCTTGGGTGCCAATCGAGGTATTGTTTAGCCACATCAGTCGCTCTCTCAAAAGTCGCTTTTGCAGTTTTGGGATAAGATCCTTCGGTAATGAGTTCCTGAGCATTAGCTCCTTTTTTGATTGTTCCGTCGGCTTCAAAGACATAATCATAAAGAGTCATGACTCCAAAAGGGGATCCTAAAAATACAAATCGGCCTAAGAAAATGGCCTCGTTTTTTCCTTCCGCAAGAGAGTTTAATTGAGTGGTCAGTTTTTCTAGCGATTGAGTTCTTAGCGAAATATTGTTTTTGAGAGTTTCAGTTAAAGAGGCGGTTAGTCCCAGTTTTTTGAAACGTTCTTGGTAGAGGGTTTCAATTCCTTTGAGTTGATTGGGGTTGTTTTGAGCTTCAGCTATTTGGAGCTCTAGAAAATATTCCAGAGTCGTTTGCTGCTGTACCAGCCCTTGAGTATCAAACATTCCGACTGAGAAATAAAACCTACATTCATCATCTTCTGAATAACGAGACAATTCCTTATCCAAAGTTGAAACGGTTTCGTTTCTGTTTCCAAGGTCAAAACCCTCTTTGAGCAGTTGAGCTAGAAACATTCTCCCTTGTTGATAGTCAGTTTTGCATGTTTGAGGGATGGGAAGATTCGAGTAGAGCGTTTGTTGGGCTAGACTCGGTTTAACCCAAAGGAAGCACGTTAGTAATCCTAGACTTAGAGCCCGAAAAGTAACCATGCCACCCCCTGAAAAGTTGCCCAAGTTTTAACAAATCGTGAAAATTAATGCAATGCATAAAATCTGAGGTAAGCCCTCCAATTTTTGGCCTAAAACGCCTTAAAAATACAAATTAAATCATCATAAAAACAGCTATTTACCTCTTTTTCACTTTTATTAGTGTCACAACACTTAGAAAGGCACCGTCCCTTAAACACAGCTCAAAAAGGGGGGAAGAGGAATGAAAGTTTTTTTAAGTCTTTGGATGTTGGCAGTAACTCCTTGGGGGGTGGCTTCTGTTAATCCAACTGCGGTCGTGGAAAAAGGGGAAAGCCAAATGCGAGGTATTTCTACCCAAATGACGATGACAATGAACATTAACCACGAGGCTTATCAACGAGAACTCAAATTGAGATCTTGGACTCAAGGTAAAGAAAAGTCTCTTGTTGTGATTTTGACCCCCGCTAAAGAAACAGGAGTTGCTTCTCTTAGAGTGGATAATCAAATGTGGAATTTTTTCCCCAAAACTGACCAAACAGTTCGCGTACCCACATCCGTAATGTTGCAATCTTGGATGGGCAGTGATTTCACCAATGATGATTTGATGAAGCTGAGCTCTCTTTCTACCGATTACACTCACCAGCTTTTGGGTACTGAAAAACTTGGGAAAGAGAAAGTCTATTTGATTGAGTGCCTTCCAAAGCCTGATGCTCCTGTGGTTTGGAGCAAAATAAAATATTGGGCTCGAGTTTCGGATTCGTTACCAGTCAAAGAAGAATACTTTGATGAAAAAGGAAAACTTGTAAGAACTCTACAATTGTCAGGTTTTAAAAAAATGGACGACAGAATCATCCCCATTCAATTGAGGATTAGATTGCTTTAAAAGGGGTTCGATTTCGCGAAAGGATTGAGAAGGCCAAGCGGTGTATTGAGGAGGTGGGGCTAGCTGGTTTAGAAGATAGAATGCCTAATGCACTCTCAGGGGGCCAGCAGCAACGAGTTGCCGTTGCAAGAGCTTTGGTTACTGAGCCGCGAATCATTTTTGCCGATGAACCTACAGCAAATTTAGATGCGGTCGCGGCAGAGAAGCTCCTCTTACTTTTTCGTGAGCTTAATGACAAACAAGGAACGACTTTTATCTTTTCGTCCCATGATCCAAGGGTTTTAAAATTTGCAGACCGAGTCATTGTTTTAGCAGATGGCCGGTTAGCCCATTAGGGAAGAGCGAGCACTTCGTGAATAGGGCCTCTCAAATGACTTTTTGAATTGATACTTCTTCTGGCTTTGATGAAATGAACATTCCAATCTTGGTAAAGATCTAAAATTAATGGAGCCGAGGAATTGGAAATAGCAACGACCGCTCCACGATCTGCAGCTTCCTGACAGGCATTTTTAAGTCGAATTTGCTCTCCATGGGAAAAGCCAGAAGCGGTGTAAGAATTAAAAGAAGCCGTTCTAGACAAAGGCGAGTAAGGCGGATCACAGTAAACAAAATCTCCCTTTTTAGACATGCGAATCACTTTTTCAAAATCCAGATTTTTAATTTGGCTTTTTTTGAGCCTTTCAGAAACTTTTTTTAAGTTTTCAGGCTCGTAGAGAAGAGGACAGAGCTTTCTCTTGCCGAAAGGAACATTGAAAAGTCCTTTGGAATTGAGCCGGTACAGACCATTAAAACCCGTTTTGTTAAGAAAAATGAATCTTGCTGCTCTCGAAACGGGTGTCCGAGGTCGAGAGGCTCGAAGTTCATAATAAAAATCTTCAGAGTAAAGTTTGGAGTATTTATCTAGGAGTCTTGTGAGTTGACGGGGCTCATCACGAAGAACCAAATAGAGTTCATAAAGTTCGGGGTTGGCGTCATTCACAATAGCAGGGCATTGAGGATTCAAAGAAAAATAGATGGCCCCAGCCCCTAAAAAAGGCTCGATGTAACGATTAAATCTTCCCGGGAAGTGGGGTATGAGCTGGCTTAAGAGTTGAGATTTTCCCCCTGCCCACTTAAGAACGGGTCTTGCTCGCTCTTCTAAGTTAAATAGCTCTAACCGTTCTGAATTGGCCATGTCTTGCCTGGAGGTTTTTTAAGTTAAACCAGACCCTTTCTTCCTCTTTTTTTATCACAGGTTCTTAAAATCCGTCATCACGTCTTGTGCCCCTTGATTGAAATTAAGAGCCGAGGTAGGGTGAAGTCCATGCTAGATTTAAAGAATAGGCTGGAAAATGGGGGTAAAAAAAATCCCTTTTGGTTAGTGGGGCCTTGTGTGATCGAAAATCGCGATGTGTTGCGAACAATCGCGGAACAGGTTAAGCGAATTTCTGAAAAACATAATATCCCTGTGGTGTTTAAAGCCTCTTTCGATAAAGCGAATCGAACTTCTCACAAAAGCTTTAGAGGGCTTGGTTTACAAGAGGGTTTGAAAGAGCTCCAATGGGTCAAAAGCGAGTTTTCACTGCCTATTGTGACTGACATTCACGAAACTTCTCAAGCGATACCGGTGAGCGAAGTGGCCGACATTTTACAGATTCCTGCTTTTCTTTGCCGGCAAACAGATTTGCTCGAAGCCGCCTGTAGAACAGGTAAAGCCGTGAATGTAAAAAAGGGTCAATTTTTAAGCCCTTCGAACGTGAAACAGATTGTAAATAAGCTTGAGGAGTTTAAAGCTTCAGCTTTTTGGATCACGGAGCGAGGGGTTTCTTTTGGTTATCAGAGATTGGTCGTCGATTTTGCAGGATTCTCAGAAATGGAGAAAAGTGGAGCCTCTTTGATATTAGACATTACTCATGCCGTTCAACTACCCGGTGGGCTCGGAGAAGCCACTTCGGGAATGCGAGATGCGATTCCTTACATTGCACGAGCAGGGGCTGCAGTTGGGGTGAGTGGTTTCTTTGCCGAGACACATCCCAACCCCTCAAAAGCGCTTTCTGATGCTGCCAACGCTTGGCCTTTACAACATTTAGAGTCTTTAATGGTTGGATGCCAAAAAATCGCCCAAGCCTCAAATGAAGTCGAACATTTCTCTCATCTTTTATGATCACTAAACAAGTAGCCGTTTTTTTAGATCGAGACGGGACTATTATTGAAGATATTCATTACCCCAAAGACCCCAATCAGATTGTTTTGATTCCCCATGCCGTTGAAGGGTTAAAGCTCATGAGGGAAAAAGGTTATCTGATTTTTGTGATCAGTAATCAGTCGGGAGTGGGCAGAGGAATTATTTCCGATGAGGAATTTAAAAGTGTTCATGAAAAATTTTGCCAACTCATAAAAGCTGCACAAGTTGAAGTTGAGGGGTTTGGCTATTGCTTACACCATCCTGACGATCGGTGTTTTTGCAGAAAGCCTCAAATTGAGCTCATTCCCAAAACTTTCAATGGCCAACCGATTTTATGGTCAGAGAGTTTCACGGTAGGAGATAAACTTTCCGACCTAGAGCTTGCCGATAATATCGGGGCTCAAGGGTGTTTGGTGCTAAGCGGCAAAGGGAGAAAAACTCAACAAGATTTGCTTAATGCAAAGCGAAGCCACCAATACCCCATTTTTTCTGATCTCCTTTCTATGGCGAAATCCTTACCAGTTCAGGCTTAGTCCAACGATAGTACTAATCGTGGTAATTCATTAAATATATTTAAATTTTCTTCTTTAAATGTTCGATAACGGAATTAGAGAACTTTTATGAAGTTATGGTTTCTAACATTAACCCTCGCCAATCTTCTTTGGGGGGCCGAGGTTTTGCGGGTCAGTAGCAACTTGAGAATGGTTGCTATTTCTCACGACATTACTCGACGTTGGCGGGTGCAGGATCGAGTATGCGTATTACAAAACAACAAAGAGATCGACTGTGGGGTTGTCGTTAAGACAAAAGAAAACTTTTCGATTGTGAAACTTAAAACCGGAAGCTCGCAAATAGCTCGAGGAGACAAAGTGATCTCGGACGTGAAGTATCAAAAACCTGCTGAATTGATACAACCCGAGAATTTTCAAAGTAATTCTTTAAGCGATTCTTCATCTTTCCATTTGCTTTCAGTAGGTGGGAGTTTGGGGCCCGGAATTTTCTACCCCTATCTTCATTTTCAACGCATTATCGACCCTGAATTCGCTGTGGGTGTCATGCCAAGCTATTTAAATATTACGACATCTTCGAAAAAACTCTCTTCGATTTCAGTCATGCTCACCGCAGCCTATTTTCCACAAAAGTTTTTTAAAGACTTTTTTGCTCAGGGAGCTGCAGGTCTTTCATTTATGACAACATCGAGTGGAACCTTAGAGCAGCAAGCAACTTCGCTACATGCATTAATTGTAGGTGGCTATAAAATAAAAACCGATTTTGGCTTAGTGTTTGGTGGAGCTATTGGCTTCCAGTATCTTAACGACCCTGAATTCTCCGGGCTCACTTTAAAAGGCGTTGGGTTTAAACCCATTATTGTTTTTGATATCGGTGTCAATTTTTAATACAGCAAAAATAAAAAACTGATAATAAAGTACTGAAAGTTTTGTTCTATTTTCCATCTGTTATCGAAGTACTCCAGATGTCAAAAATTAAGACAGTGAAAGTTGATAAAATTTAAGTGTTTGCTTAAAGTTGATTGTTTAGCCGACCAAATTCTAGACGTTTTTCATATTGATTAAATTGTGAAATTTTTTACATAATTCCTACTCGTTCTCAGTTCTTACTATCTCCCCGTATTTATTTATAAAAAAAATACCGATTTCGACAAAAACTTATTCAACTGTCAAAACCTGAGTCGGTTGTCGCAGGATTTGGCACATTTATTGGACCGTTTGATTTTAAATTGTATCGGGATTCGGGTTTGAGATTGGAAATGTTTAATCCGTTTAAATTGTGTCTTCGTTCTTTTTTGATTGGAGCTTTAAGCTTTGTACTTTCAGGTTGTCAGTTCGGTTTTATGTCGGTTGAAAATGAAAAAGCGCCAATCAAAGAGGCTTTTAATTTTTCCACCGACCCTCGTCTGATCCCTAGTCGTTTGGCAGTGTCTTTTGACGGGCTCAGAATAAATCAGAACTTTCCAGGAACAACAAAACAGGTGCGACTGGGTCGTTGCGAGCCCATGCAGATCTCGGTGGCCAACTCCAAATCTGACGAAGTTCCACTGTTGAGTGACGTAGAAGTTGACTTAAACTTAGGAAAGCCTGCGGACGAATTTTATTTGTCATCAAGTTGCACAGGCACAAAAATAACAAAAGTTACGATGAAGAAAGGAGAGAGTTACAAAATTGTTTTCTACAAGCCTAAAGAAGATGGAGATCGTAGTGTATTTGCAGTTAACAATCTGTTTTCTTCAGTGGGTGCTACAGTTAGCGTGTTGAAGGTTGCGACTCAGTTGAGGCTCAATAATGTGCCTACGCTTACCCATAAAGGAGAATGTAGCTCGGGGTTTACGATTACGGCGATCGATTTTTTGGGACGGCCAATTCCAATTAGCTCGACCCTCGACAGGCAGTTGAACATTGTTAGTAGTCTTGGCAGCCCCACTTTTTATTCAGATTCCGCTTGTACCAGAAGCCTTTCCACTATTCCCCTACCGATGAAACAGCACACGACCGGAGGTATCTTTTTAAAGCTTCCATCAAGTTTCGAAGGGGTGCGGTTGACTTCAACATTAACAGCTAGTTTCTCTTGGGGAAATACCTTCGAGGATAGGCTTCAAGAGAAAATATACGGAGGCATAAGTCCAATTAATGCTGATACGAAATTTACCCACGAAGCTACCCAAATTGTTTTTGAAAATGTCCCATCGGGTGTGAATGTTGGGACTTGTAGTGGGGGCTTTAAAGTGGTTTTAAAGGATAAAGAGAATCAGGCGTTCAATGAAGCTACTAACCGAACCATTGTTCTTAATTCAACTATCTCGGGCGATTTTTATAGGGGTGTAAATTGCACGGGCAGTCCTATCGGCTCAACGAGTGGCAATGGTTTTTCATATTTCATTGGAAATGCAGCATTGGTCGATCTATCTTTCAAACCAACCACGATTGCTGTAGGAACAACAACTTTTTCAGCTCAAACGAATTTAGTGAGCGGTTCAGTGACTGCTAACGCAACCATGGCTGTTTTTCGAAAAGCTACAAAGCTTGTCATTGAGAGCGGCCCCCCATCGGTGAACGTGGGAGTCTGCAGCGGAGCTATCACTTTAAAAGTGAAAGATGCATTGAATCTAGATTTCAACGAAAGTCTTCGGAGTATTTCTTTGGCTTCAGATGTTATACCCGGTGGCTTTTTTACAGATTCTATTTGCTCGAATAGTGCTCCCGTTTTATCCCTGCTGGCTGGCCAAACCTCAAAAGTTTTCTACTTTAAGCCCAGCACGACTGCTACGGGAGACACTACAATATCTGCCGCATCTACTTTAGTCCCATTAGATTTAACTTCTTCAGCTCGTGGAATAAGAGTTGTTCGATTGGCAACCCAGTTAGTCTTTGAGAGCAATCCCGCCAATTTGAAAGTTTTCGATTGTGCTGGGCCCTTTACGATAGTTTCCAAAGATAATCTAAACAACCCTTTCACTGAAATAGATAAACCCATTACTAATCTCAGCAGTACGGTCCAGGGTTCGTTCTTTACAGATAACAGTTGTACAACCTTCCAACCGATACAAATTTCATTTTCGCAGCCAAGAACTAGCTTTTTCTTTAAAATAAACTCTTTAGATGTGTCTGGAGAGGCTCGATTTACAGTTGGCACGAGCGACCTCAGTGTTACTTCGGGTTTGGTCCCTATACATAGGCTCGTATTCGATCAAACATTCAACTCGAATGGTAAGTGGACAGATGGTGCAAATGGAGAAGTGCTTGCTCTTGCAAAGTATATGGATGGTTATGTGATAGGTGGACAATCAGGAGGAAGAGCTTATCTGAAAAAGCTTTCAAGCAATGGTACCCCAACAGTTTTGTATTCTGATTCCAACCCATCATTTTCTCAATCAAGCATTAATTCAGTTCTGGTTGAGGACAATAATATCTACTTCGCAGGTCACGCAGTTTCGGCAGCCGATGGAAATCGTAATTGGCTTTACGGCAAGGTTTTATTGAACTCAACACCCGTAGTTTGGAATGCTGATACTGGAACTTCAACAGACTCCGCCATTGGTATCGAGTCTGTGTCCGCAAGTAAGGTAGCGGTCATTGGGAATCGTTTTGAAGTTCAGATTTGTAATAAATCTGATGGTGTGTGTGATTGCTTAGTTACCGACACGTCAACAGGTTCCCCTACTTGCACTTCCAATTACGTATCTCCAGCTTCAGGAACTAACATCGCAAAGAAAACAGCTAAAGATAGTTCAGGTCAAATTTGGGTAGTGGGTTCAAGCGATTCAAAAATGTCGGTGATGAGATTTAATCCCCTAAGTTTAAGTTCATCCCTACCCATACCAACACAGCTATTTTCCGGAGCGGTTGGAACGGCAAACGCAATCGCTTTTGACAGGGCTGGAAATGCCTTAATCGTAGGTGGAATATCTAACCAGTTCTTGGCAATCACTCGATTAAATAGCAATTTGGCAGTCGATCCCTCTTTTGGAGATCAGGGACTACTTCAAGATGCCGTTGCTAGTGAAGGATTCGATATTGCGATTGAGCCCTCAGTTGGGGTTGATAATATATTGATAGCTTCCGCTTCTTCGAATCAAATGCTGATTCGCAGGTATCAACCTAATGGTACGTTTGTAAATCCGAATAGCAGTAATTCAAAACTTATTTCGTTTGACCCGCTCATATCAGGAGCAAAGCGGCTTATCAGAGATGGTTACAAAATTGTGCTGGGCGGCAATGCGAATGGCAGTTCGGCCGTGGCCAGAATTCACCCTTAAATAACCCCCTAAGTTACATTCCAAAAAACGAGCTTAAAGAAATGCAGTAAATGTAGGATAATTAACTATTCTTCTCATTTTTCTAAAATAAAAAAACGAAATCACTCATGCGAGCTTATCTTAAAAAAGTTTATGCAAGTCGCTTGAATTCCACGACTGTGATCGATGCCAACCGAAAATGGTTTAAAGTGGATTGGGTTGAGCTGTGGCAGTTTCGAGATCTCATTTACTTGTTTGTACAGAAAGAATTTATAGCCCGTTACAGACAAACTCTCTTAGGACCCCTTTGGAATGTTTTACAGCCACTGATAATGTCAGGTGTTTTGACTGTTATCTTTGCAAGATTAGGCGGCCTATCCACTGATGGGGTGCCTCATGTTCTATTTTATTTAAGTGGGCTAGCTACTTGGGGATACTTTTCGACAGCTTTTGTTCAGACTTCCGATATTTTGGTATCTAGCGCTTACATTTTAAGAAAAGTCTATTTTCCAAGGCTCGTCATGCCACTTTCGGTAGTTTTTTCGAAAGCTATCATATTTTTTATTCAGTTTTCTGTGTTTCTTGCTCTTCTCGCATACTACAAATTCTTCACTGGAGCCGGAGAAGTTATCCACCCCAATTTTTTAAAAATAATTTTCTTAACACCGGTCTGTTTAGGAATCACGGCGCTTCTTAGTCTTGGAATGGGGCTGGGTTTTGCGGCTATAACTGTCAAATATCGTGATCTACATCATGTGATGAACTTTTTTATCCAGCTTTGGTTTTATGGAACTCCGATCGTTTATCCAGTGACGAAGATTCCTGAAAAGTATCGTTGGGTTGTTTTCTTAAATCCGCTTATACCAGCTATTGATCAATTTCGGTCCGCCTTTTTGGGCACACCCTCACTGGATCCGATCTATTTTTTGTCGGCGTTTGCGATAGCAGTGGGTACCGTTTTAGTTGGGGTTTTGTTGTTTACTCGAATCGAAAGAGAATTTGTGGATGTGATTTAAAATATGAAACCAATTATAGAAATTCAAAATATATCCAAGAAATATCGACTGGGCATGATCGGAAATAATTCACTTCGGGAACTACTCAATACGTGTTCTAAAAATGTGCGTGAAAAAGGGGTTTTGGAGTTTCTTAAAAGTTTGGGTACAGATGAAGACCCCAAAAAAATTTTATGGGCGTTAAAGGATGTTTCTTTTACTGTGGATCCTGGCGAAATTGTCGGGTTGATTGGTAGAAATGGATGTGGAAAATCAACTCTCTTAAAAATTCTATCTAGGATTACTTTTCCCACTGAGGGAAGAGCGGTCATTAGGGGACGTTCTTCGGCTTTGCTCGAAGTTGGAACCGGCTTTCATGCTGAGCTTTCAGGGCGAGAAAACATCTTTCTCAATGGGGCTATTTTAGGAATGAGACGTCGAGAGATTGAAAAAAAACTAGATGCTATTGTTCATTTTTCTGAAGTTGAAAAGTTTATTGATACTCCCATTAAACATTACTCCTCTGGAATGTATGTCCGACTTGCATTTTCAGTAGCTGCCCATCTTGATCAACCTGTTTTATTTGTTGATGAAGTTCTCGCGGTGGGAGATGCGAAGTTTCAAGCAAAGTGCATCGAAAAAATGAGATCTGTCGCTGATAGTGGCCGAACGATTATTTTTGTTAGTCATGATGAAAAAGCGATAAGAACTCTCTGTGGTCGCTGTGTTTACTTACGCAATGGAAAAGTTGTAGCTTCAGGAGCTACTCCAGAAATGCTATCTCTTTACAATGCTGAGAAGCCTCTAGAATCGGCAGCCTAAAATAAGTTACTCTACCGTTACGCTTTTAGCTAAGTTTCTAGGTTTGTCTACATCAGTCCCTCGAAGAGAAGCGATGTGATAGGCTAATAATTGTAAAGGTATCGTCGACAAAATGGGATTGAGCGCCCAAGAAGTCTTCGGCAATCCAATGAAGTATTTCGATTCTTTTGTAAATTCGTGATCACCTTCCGTACCCACCGTAAAAATCTGACCCCCCCGAGCTTTTACTTGCTGAAGATTACTTAAAATTTTCTCTCCCATGAGGGTTTCGTTGACTGAAACTTTCAGAGTTTTTGGAGCTGAATTTTGAGTCGCTAAAACAATAACGGCAGCTTGCTTGTCGATCAAAGCGATGGGGCCGTGTTTAAGTTCACCTGCAGGGTAGCCCTCTGCATGCGCATAGCTAATCTCCTTGAGTTTAAGAGCCCCCTCAAGAGCGACCGGGTACTGGTTGTCTCTACCCATGTAAAAGAAGAAAGGATTGTCCTGAAAGCTTTGCGCAATCTTTTCGATTTCACCTTCAAGTTTGAGTGTGTTATCGACAAGTAGGGGCAAATGCATGAGATCGTTCGATAGTTCTTTGGCATATTCCTTGGAGAGAATGCCCCGTATCTGACCTAACTCGACAGCCAACATGTATAAAAAAGTAAGTTGGGTTGTAAAAGCTTTCGTTGAAGCCACTCCGATTTCGGGACCAGCATTAGTATAAAGCACGACATCTGATTCCCGAGCTAATGTACTTTCCCGAACATTGCAGATCGAAAGAGTTGGAACTCCCTGAGCTTTCGATTCCCGCAATCCTGCTAAAGTGTCAGCGGTTTCTCCTGATTGAGAGATGAGCAATGTAAGCGAGTTTTTTTCAAGCACTGGCTCGCGATATCGAAATTCAGAGCCAAAATCGACGTCCGTTGAAACTCTGGCCAATTTTTCAAAATAATATTTTCCCACTAATCCTGCATGTCGGGCAGTTCCACAAGCTACGATAGAAATTCGGCTTACATTTTTTAAAGTGTTTTGTAATTTTTTTAATTCAGCAATGCGAATGGTTTCTGTTATGGGGTCAATATTACCACTGATGGTATTTGCAATCGCTTGAGACTGCTCGTGAATTTCCTTTAGCATGTAATGGCGGTAACCCGCTTTTTCCATTTGGTCTGCTGTCCAGTGCAGAGTTTTAATTTCAGGTTTTATTTGAATGCCTTTAGTGTTGTAAATCTCCACTCCATCTTTTTTGCAAAGAGCGATTTGGCCGTCTTTTAAATAAATCACTTTATTGGTGCGATTAAGGATGGCTTGTACGTCCGAAGTTAAGTAGGTTTCGCCTTTGCCGATCCCAACAATCAAAGGGGCTCCGTTGGCGACTCCGATCATTTGGTCGGGTTGGCGATCGTTTAATGCTACAAAAGCATAAGAGCCTTTGAGTTTCGGAATAATAGACAAACAAGCCTCTTTCAATGAGAGGCCCGAGGCTGCCGCTTGATTGATTAAGTGGGCTAAAACTTCAGTGTCGGTGTCACTTTTAAAAGTGTTCTCAGATTTTTCTAAGTTTAATTTATGATCTAAATAATTTTCGATAATTCCATTGTGAACTAAAGTGATAGTTCCAGCCTGGTGGGGATGAGCATTGTTTTCTGTGGGGGCTCCGTGAGTCGCCCAGCGAGTGTGGCCAATACCCAAAGAGCCAGCGAAGTGTTTTGAGGATAGCTTAGATTCTAGTTTGTTAATTTTCCCTTCGGAACGAAAGACTACTACATGATCTTTTTCTTGGATCGCAATTCCAGCTGAATCATATCCTCGGTATTCTAATTTTTTCAGACCATCTAGAAGGATTCCTTTAGGATCTTCGCTGCCATTGTAACCAATAATTCCACACATAAGAGCCCTTTCCCCGAGGGGGTCCATCATTTAGTCGCGCTCAAAAATAAAATGGGGAAACTGTAAGGTCAACCTAAACTGGCCACTTTTAATTTGTTTTCCGCGGGAGTTAGAACATCGTTTTCTACGGCCCACTGGTAGGCTCGAGAGATACCCTCTTTAAGAGGAACGGTCGGTTTCCATCCTAGTCGCGATATTTTATCAATATTTAGAACCTTTTTGGGAGTGCCGTCTGGTTTACTTTTGTCGAAAACAACGCTTCCCTCAAAGCCAACCACTTCTTTAACTTGGTAGGCGATCTCTGCAATCGTAAGCCCTTGTCCAGTGCCTACATTAATCACTTCATCTGAGTTGTATTTTTGCATCAGGATAATGAGGGCGTTTGCTAGATCCTCCGAGTAGAGAAGTTCTCTGACAGGTTTACCACTTCCCCACACTACGACCGATTCGGCTCCCACCATTTTGGCTTCGTGGAACCTTCTAATTAGAGCGGGCAAAACATGGCTATTTTGCGGGTGAAAGTTATCGAAGGGGCCGTAGAGATTAGTTGGCATAGCAGCTATGAAATTTTGCCCATACTGAGAGCGATAGAATTCGCAGAGCTTTAATCCAGCAATTTTTGCAATCGCATAAGCTTCGTTGGTGGGCTCGAGGGGACCCGAGAGTAAATATTCTTCTTTGATGGGTTGGGGGCAAGCTTTTGGGTAAATACAGCTACTCCCCAAGTAGAGAAGTTTCTTAACTTTGTGTTTGTAGGCTGCGTGAATGACATTCGTTGCGATAGTTAGGTTTTCATACAAAAAATCGGCTGGAAATGAGCTATTGGCAATAATTCCTCCAACTTTAGCTGCAGCTACAATCGTGTAGTCGATCTTTTGGTTTTTAAAGAATTGATTTACAGCATCTTGATCGAGCAGATTAAGTTCACTGCGACTAGCTGTGATTATGTTCTTAAAACCTTGGGCAGAAAGGGCTCTCATCAAAGCAGACCCTACAAGCCCCCGATGGCCAGCGATGTAAATTCGACTATTTGGATTCATATGGAAGGCTCTATTTTAGCATTTTTCAGTCTGGATTTTACAACCAAATATAATGCGCTAAGTTATGTTGAGGCTAAACCTTTCCTTGAAAATTGACTCCGAAACTGTTTAATTCCGCGCAGCAATTTATATTTTTCGGAGTTTTTTTGGAAAGTAGTTTATCTCACAGTTTAAAAAAGCACTTCCTACTCAAATGGGCTTCAATAGCCTTGCTGCTGGTTGTTCTCTATGGCGCGGCCTTTTCGTACTTGATAGACCGTCGGCCCTTTGTGGAATGGACACTTATTAAAAGTGGCCCTCAAGACAAAAAAGTTCAATCACATTTAATTAAACTTCCCGACGGAAAAGTTTTTCTCATCAACTCAATGAGCGCATCGGGAAGCCTCCTCTTCTTTTTAAAAAAACAAAAAATAAAAGATATTGATTTGGTTGTTTTGACCAGTTTCCAACACTCTAACTTTGTAGGGCTTAACGAAATTTTGGGAGCCGGCATACGAGTCAAAGATATTAAGTTTTATTCTTCAAACACGAGTTCGAATGAATGGGATTCCATTCTCCCTTTACTTAGGAGGAAAAGCCTTACCCCTAAAGCTCTGTCCAGTGAAGAGAGCCTTTATGAAAACGGGACAACTCAACTGCGCTTTTTGTCTGTTTCTGCAGATTCTCCCGTGCTGATTAACCTCATTCATGGATCGAACAAACTTTTGTTGATATCTGGGGACGAAGAAAAATTGAATTTGCACAATTTCAGGGTGAATTGTCGAGATTTTGGAGTCGATGTTTTTGTGAGTGATTCACCTGTGATTGGTTTGGACACATTTTTAAAGACCTGCACCAGCTTTCCTAAAAACTTGTCTGAAGAAGAGGGGACTTTCAAAATTTTGTTTAAAGGCGATTCGTATAAATGGAAAAGGGGCCGATAGATTGGCCTTTAATCGATGCTTCCGTTCCTTAAAATTTTTTCAATCTCTTTGATGCTCGTGACCCTGAAGTCAGATTTTAAGTTTTTATTGTAATCTCTTTCCCAAACAATGCTTGTAACACCACAGTTTCGGGCTGCTATAACATCTTTATCTGTATCACCTACTAAAAAAGACTTAGAGAGGTCGAGATCCATCTCTTTTTTGGCCAGCAAAAACATCCCTGGATTGGGTTTTTTTAAGGGATGTTCATTTGATGAGAACGGGCAAACATAAGCCGCATCTAACTCAAAGTTTTTAAAATAAAAAGCGTTAAGCTCCTCAACAAAGCCGTGAGAAATAATTCCGCGTTCAATGTCGGGTTGGTTCGTCACAAGAATCAATTTAAATCCGAGGTCTTTAAAGGGCTTTAAACTTTCTAAATGGAAATGTTTAACTTCGCTCCAATTTCTTGGTGAGTGAAAAGCACCATCTCTGTAAACCAACTCATTGAATATTCCATCTCGATCTAAAAAGAGTGCGCGATGAGACATTTAAGCTTTGTCCTGCCTAGTTTTTAAATCTGGCACTAAAGCAGCATCGACTCGTCTTAACGTCCAAAAAGGTAAGTCGGTTGTTTTTGAGGGGGGATTTAAATAATCATCCCACTTAGCGCTGATGAGCTTTCCTTTAAGGGAGTCTGGTCGTTCTTCACACAACCACTTGATGAGTTGAGCCGCTTTTTGAGGGTCATCTCCACCAAACTTCATCCGTTGTAGGGCTTCCTCTTTTTCTTTACCAATTTTTTCGGCGGGTATTTTTGATATGCCTTCCATCATAGGAGTTTTTAAAGCCCCCGGAGCAACTGAGTAGAAGTGAAGAAATGGGTATTCCAGAGCCAAAGACTCAGTAAAACGAACCAAAGCACATTTGCTCGCACCATAAGCTCCGAAATGGGGTCGCGGAGCAGTAGCCCCACCACCTGAAAGATTGACTACAGCTCCCGATTTTCTCTCCGTAAAATGGGGTAGAAGACTTTTCATCAGAAAAACAGGAGCTAAAAAATTAATCTGAACAGTCTCTTCGAAGTCGGAAAAATCAAGCTCTTCAAGTTTCCCGCAGGGGCCAGTAATGGCTGCATTATTCACAAGATTATCAATTTTTCTTAAATTTTTGAGCGTGTTTTGAATCCAATCTTTGCAATCGGATTGGTTTTTAATGTTTCCCTCGAAAAATAAAGTAGAGGGATATTTTTTTTGGAGACCTTCAATAGCTGCCGCATTTTTTACGAGAACGGACAATTGATGGTGAGACTCAAGAAGAGTCTCTATTAGGCTTTCAGCAAGTCCCCGATATCCCGATATCAGTGTAACGGGGCGAGTTGGCCCAGTTGGGCAAGGAGTTGTCATATCGACCTCGGCTATCCGAAAGGTTAACTAAAACTTTACTGCCTTCTGTATCAAATCGATATCGAAGTTCTCTTAATCCCTCTTGGTGCATGGCCCTTCGTAATTGTTGGTGTCTGTTGTTTGTATAGAAAACAAAAAATCCACCACCGCCAGCGCCAGTGATTTTGCCCCCTAGAGCTCCATTGGCCTTCGCCAAATCGTAGATTTTATGAATTCTTTGATCGGCAATTTTTGAGGAAAGTCTTTTTTTATTTTCCCAGTGCTCATCCATGAGCAGTCCAAATCTGTCTAAATTGCCTGACTCGATAGCTTCAATCGTTTCATAGCCGATTTCTTTGATTCGGTGAAGACTGTCGGTTACGACTTTGTCCTCTTTTTTAACAGAGCTATCTTGATGTTTTAAGATGTCGTCTGCAGAGCGAGTCATGCCCGTGTAAAAAATAAGAGTGTTCCGATTGAGCTCATCCATCACATCGTAGGAGATGTGGGCTCTTCTCACTTTTACTTTCCCCGATTTTTCAATCTCTAGGATCGGAAGTCCCCCAACTGCAGCTACGTATTGGTCCTGTTTTCCGACCGGTTTTTTCAGAACTTCCATTTCAAGGTAACATGCAGTTTCAGCTAATTGGGGTTGGCTGGGAATGTCTCGTTTTAAGCAGTGAAGAGCATGCAGAAGCCCTACCACGTAACAACTTGAGGAACCTAGCCCAGTTCCAGCAGGGATGTCGGCCATGGAAAGGATTTCTATGGCGTTCTCAATACCTGTGAAGTCCAAAGCTGCCTTTGCAAGTTCATGCTGAAGTTCTTGGACCGATTCCACGCACTCGGATCGCGAATATTTCACTCGGACCAGATCATCAACAATCGGGCGATTCACGGAAATAAACATATATTTGTCGATGGCCGCACTAAAAACCAAGCCACCATAATTGCTGTAGTAGGAAGGAAGGTCGGTTCCTCCACCGCCCAAAGTAAATCGAAAAGGAGTTCTTGTGATAATCATAGGAGGCACTATAGATAAGCTTTATTTTCCGTGTCAAAGCGAAAAAGGCCGAAGAATCAAGTCAGAGTTGCTCTTTTTGAGCTCTTCGGATATCTGATCCCCATGAAATTAAGTTTAATCATTCCGGCTTTCAATGAAGCTTCAAAAATCAAGCTGGATTTAGACGCTGCGCATAAGTTTTTGATGGATCAGCCCTTCGAATCAGAGGTTTTAGTTGTGAACGACGGGAGCTCGGATAAAACGGAAGAAATTGCTCGCGAGTATTCCGAAAAGTTAACGAACTCCAAAGTAAGTTTTAGGGTTTTAAGTTATGGCGCAAACCGTGGAAAAGGCTTTGCTGTGAGATTTGGCGTCGAACATGCCCTAGGAGATTGGATAGCTTTTGCCGATAGTGGTCTTTGTGTTCCTTTCACTTTCCTAAGTAACGGGATTAAAGAATTGGAGAAGGGGGCTGATTATGCTTTGGCCTCTCGGCGACTCAAAGAGACAAAAATCAAGCGACAACAACCCTTACACCGAAAATTAGGCTCTAAGGCCTTTTGGTTTGTTGTGAAGGGGCTCATGGGAGTGCAAGTCTCGGACACTCAATGTGGATTCAAGGTCTATTCTAAAAAGGCTGCGAAAATGATTTTCTCGAAAGTTCAAACGGATGGATTTATGTTTGATATCGAGGCTCTTTTAGTGGCTAAAAAGTTGAAACTCAAACATGCCGAGTTTGCAGTAGAGTGGTCCAACGATAGTGATACTCGTTACCATCCGGTTTGGGGAACGATCAAAAATTTCAGAGAACTTACAGCGATTCGTTTAAGGAGTTTGTCTCATCGTGCGTGAAAAAATCGTAGTCACTGGTGCAGCTGGTTTTATTGGAAGTAATTTGTGTAAAATGCTCTTGAAAGAAGGTTACTTCGTGGTTGCAGTTGATAATCTACTCGCTGGAACCCTAGAAAACCTGCCTGAAGGTGTCGATTTCAAAAAAGTAGATGTGTGTGATGCCGATTTTTCTCGTTACGTTGAGGGGGCTTCGGCAGTTTTTCATTTGGCAGCAAGAAATTGTTTAGATGATTGTGCGAAAAATCCCGTCGATACAGCTCGTATTAACGTGATGGGCACGGCCAATGTTTTACAAGCTTGTGTCGATTATAAAGTCCCTCACATTATTTATTCTGACACTTCAGCGGAGTATGAGGGGGTAGACAGTTTTCCCTCTCGAACTGATGAAGTGAAGCCAATGTCAATCTATGCTTGTAGCAAACGTGGAGGCGCTCTGATTGCCGAGGGCTTTAAAAATTACTACGGACTCAATGTTTCGACAGTCCGTTATTTCAATGTTTACGGGCCCGCACAAGATTGGAGACGAGTGATCCCTCCGGTCATGAGTGCTTTCACTATCAAGCTGCTTCAAGGTGAACGCCCCTTTATTTATGGTACCGGCGAAAAGCGCCGGGATTTTATTCATGTGGATGATGTCAATCGATTCCACTTGATATTGCTGAAAGAGAAATCAATTCAAGGTGGAGTCTACAACTTGGGCTCTGGAAAAGATTATTCAATTTTAGAAATCTTTCAAAAAATTGAGAGTGAAATTGGCTCGGGTATCAGGCCCGAATTCAAACCAGAGCTTCCAGGAGAAGCTTATCGAACTCTCGCAGATATTTCTGAAACTTGTAAAACAGGTTGGACCCCCAAAGTCCCTATAGAAGAAGGTATTAAATCTTTTGTGGAGTACACTCGGGAAAGATTAAGCCGTGGCTAAACCGTCTGAACTGTAATCAATTTCAGTGTCTAAAAAGTAGTTAGCTTAAGCTACTGAAACTTAACCCAAAGTCTCAAATAGGTAACCCGAGGGTACAATTTTTTCATCTGGCTAAAATTTTTACACTTTTAAATGGGTTGGTCAAAAAGTGAATGAACTCCTACTTTTGCCTCAAATTGGGGTGAATACTGAAAGTGGCCTAGCGGTTGCACCCTTAGAGAGTAAGAAAGATTATTAATAGCGTCCTAAAAAGCTTGGAGACTTGATTATGCGTAAACTTGTTTTTTTGATGAGCAATTTAGTTTTGGCTCTTCTGATTGGTTGTAGCGGTAACGATCAAGCACCGCCTCCTCAACCTGCTCGACTCAACATGAATAATCCAACAGACCAACAGCAACTTCAGACAATGAATTCTTTAGCACAAGAAGCAAAAGGGTCTTGTTCAGATTCGGGCATGAATAGTTTAGCACCTATTTTACCTGTTATTTTAGCTGGAGCACCAACTCAACAGGGTTTGAATGTTCCTATGATACCTCCCATTACAGGGGATTGTTCAAACTCTTTGATTAACTTCATTATGATGTACACCACTATGAAAAATGGTGAGTATGCAAATGATCCTTCTACTCGCCCTTGGTTCGTTTCTCAGTTAGGTGGAATAGTTAACCGAGTTGGAGCAAGACTCGAACAAAGATTAGGTAGACCTCTAAGCATGGAGGAACAACAGAAACTTCTACAAGCTTCTTGGGGATTGGTTCAAAGAGATGTGATCAATTCGCCGCAACTACAACCGCTGAAGCCCGCGGTCTGCTCGGGAACAGTGCAATTCGGACTTTCTTGCTAAAATTATTTCCTAGTGATTTGACGCAGCACAAATCTCTTCGACTTAATAAATACTCAACATACGGCTTTTGTGGTAAATTTTTCTAAATTTACTTCAAGTCTATGAAATATTTTCGCTCTTGTATCAAATGGGTGTTGGGTCTGTCTGTGATATCGGCCTGCAATCTTTACACTCCCTTCAATACAAATACTTCTGACCTCGATAAATTGGAAGAGGCGCAAAAATGCTTGAATGATGAAGATTATATTTGTGCGATCCAACAGTACCAAGAGATCAAAGATACGAATCTGAAAAACCAAAAACTTTGTCAGGCCTATTTAACTAAAGGCGGTTTGAAGTTAGAAGACTTGGTCAACACGCTCAATAAAAATTCGGGAACAGTGCTCTCAAATTTAGCTAAAGAGCTTATGCCTTGGACCCCTTCGAGGTCGGAGGACTTTGATACGGCTCAAACTCATTGCTCTGCTCTCAGTGCGAGTATGGGTTCAGACGCCATATTTTTAAAAACGGTGGGGGCTTTTACTCGGTGTGCTTATCGGATGGCCAAAGCTGATGTCTTAAAAGGAAGTAGTAATTCGAGCTGCAATTTGACGGGTTTAAGCGATGGACTTTTAACTTCGTCCGATATTGGTGGTGATGGCGCAGGAGCACTTTCCGGAGCTAATCCCGGTATGTGTAAAACAGATGTGGATACTTGTCGTAGTGATATGGCACTGCTTTCTGCAAGTGAGCTAACTAGTGCAGGATATACCGATTTAGCAGGGGCTATCGGTAAATTGCCGGCAGGTATCACTAATAGTTCAACCGACACAGTGAGAGCAGCGCTTCGGGGGACTTTCTAGCCGATGAAAAAATTTTTGATATTTTTCTTTGTGCTGGTTTCTCCAGTTTTCGGGATAAAAGAATATTACTCTTTGAGTCGAAGTTTGCGTGCACTCGGTATGGGCGGAGCTTTTTATGGGCTTTCCAACGATGAATATGCGATGTTTTATAATCCTGCAGGTTTGAGTCTTTACGATAATTCTCCGCAAGCCATGTTGAATATCAGTGGTCAAATCGGAAGCAGAACTCTTTCCGCTTTTAAAACTGTAAAGACATTGTCTTCAAAATCCGTTGCTGAGTCTATCGATGCTTTGGCCGAATATCAGGGGGATCCGATTTATTTAGGAGCCGGTATTTTGCCTTATTTTTTGATGAAACATTTGGCAGTCGGTATTTTATTGCCAGATCTCAAAGCCGATTATCTGCTCTCGGGTAAAGAGATCGATTCAAATGTAGATTTTACTGCCATTTCTGATGCTGGATTAATAGTGAGTTACGGAAGGTCAGTTCTCAATGAAAATTTGCATGTTGGAATGACAGCAAAAGGGATAGCCAGGGCTGGGGGGAGAACCAGTTTTTCGCTAGGGGATATCGTAATAGGTGGCAAACTAGCATTAAATCCCAACGATCTCGGTGGAACAGGTTTTGGAATTGATTTTGATATCGGCGCTATCTACGACATACCTTACTTGCCTTTCGGTGAATCTAATCGAGTATCGTTAGTCTTTACCAATTTGTTAGCCACTCAATTTTCGGTGGGAAGTAAAAGTACTGGAGAGCCACCGGGTTTGCCAAGGATGGTCTCTTTAGGGTGGCATTCGGTTGTTTCGGGTGGGGATATTGTGGACCGAATTCATCTTCTAGCCGATCTGGCAGAGTTTCAAATCGGGGGAGAGGACGATGTTGAGATAGGGGCTCGGTCGGGCAAGTTTTTAAAGCACTTGAATGTAGGATTTGAAATACCGATTGGAGTTTTAACTCTTCGAGGGGGGCTCCGTCAGGGGTGGATCTCAGGTGGATTTGGACTAAACTTTAAATATGCGAAATTGGATTTTGCGACCTATGGGGAAGAGTTGTCCAGTGGCCCTGGACGGCTTCAAAGTCGTCGATTCGGGGTAACTCTGGCTATGGGCATGGGGGCTCCCAATAAACCATTCCGGTCTTTGGTTAAAGGCAGCAAAGTAAAACCCGGAGAAAAAGAGGTTGAATTTAAGATCGCTCCAAAACCGAAAGAGGAGCCCAAGATCGACCCCGCTTTGGAAATTACTCCGTCAACTGAAAAGAAGAAAGTAGAAGAACCTCTGTCGGAGTACCAAATTGTGACTCCAGACCCCAAAGAAACTGGGAAAACTCCGGAGAGTAAGCCTAACGCTAAAGCGAAAAAGAAAATAAAGTCTTCAGATAAACTTGAAGAATTAACTGACTAAGAGAAAACAATATGAAAATAAAATACTTCCTTGTTTTGGCAATCTGCACAATCATACAAACTCATCAGGTCATAGCAGCTGATTATGAAAAAGTTGCTGAAAAAAAATTATTCAACGGCGAAGTTCTCACTGAGTATAAGCTACCCAATGGCTTAAAAGTTATTTTGCTCCCGCGACACGAAGCGAAAGTTCTCACTTTTCAGACTTGGTTTGATATTGGCTCTCTCGATGAGAAAATGGATGCAAAGCTTAAGAAAACGGGGCTTGCTCATTTATTTGAACATATGATGTTTCGCGGAACTGACAAATATCCGGATGGGAAGTTCGACGAGCTAACTTCTCGTATGGGAAGTGATAAACAAAATGCAACCACCTACTTTTATCGTACCAATTATTACGAGAGCATTCCTTCGAACCAGTTAAAAAAATTGCTTGAACTGGAATCGGATCGAATGGCGAATTTGAAATTGGATGCGGCTCTTTTAGAAAAGGAAAAAGGGGCTGTTGTAGGAGAGCTTCGACGAGCCCTTGATAATCCTGGACGCATAGCTTGGGATGAGCTCAACCGAACAGTCTTTGAAGTGGCTCCTTTCCGTTACACCGTTATCGGCACGGAAGAGGAAATTAAAGGTTTTTCTTTCGAAGAAGCCCAGTATTTCTACAAGACTTTTTATGCACCTAACAATGCAACTATCATCGTAGTGGGCGATACGAATGAAGAAGAGCTCATGAAATGGGTTGTGAAGTACTATGGTGATATGAAGTCACAGGAGATTCCTAGATACAAAATGCCTGAAGAGCCTGTACAAAAAAAAGAGAGAAGAGTTGAAAAAACACATCCTCAAGCGACTTCTGACATACTTTTGGTAGGATATCGAATTCCGCCGGTTAATTCTCCTGACATTGTCTCTCTTTCTTTGCTCAGCACGCATCTGTCGACTGGAATGGAAGCTCGGTTAAGAAAAGCACTTGTAGATTCGGGTATTGCAGTTTCGGCAGGTTGCGGAATTAGTAATGTTCCAGATTATTTGGAGTTCAGCGTCTCATTGTCGGAGAAACACAAAGCTGAAGAGGCGCTGGAAATTATCGACCGGGAAGTGAATTTGGTGAAGTCTCAGACTGTTAAAAAAGATGAGTTTGATCGGGCTTTAAACCAAGAACTCCTCTCGCTTTACAATATGATTGAGGACAACTCTTCAATGGCTAATATGCTGGGGGACTATCTCATGGTGAGTGGAGATTACATGAGAGGATTTGAAATCATTGACCAGTTCAAAAAGTTAAAGCCCGCAGACTTAAAATCTGTTGCAAAAAAATATTTAAACAAAGAATCGCGTTCAATCGTTATTGTAAGGCCACCATCTAAAAAGTCTTCAAGGAGCTAATAGCTATGTTACGTACAACTTTGTTATGTGTCGTTCTAAGTGCCTTTGCTTTTGGAAAATCTAAAGTATCTTTTCGAGCAGCTCCTCCAAGCCAAAATGGAGTTCCTGCGGCACCGATAGTTTTCTATGAAAGAAACCCCTCTGGTCTAACTTCAGACGTCAGCGTGATTGTGATGACTGGAAGCGTTGAAGATCCACTTGATAAAGTGGGGCTCAGTAATTTAGTTGCTGAAATGGTTCTTCGTGGAACCCAAAAAATGAGTCGAGAAAAGTTTCAAAGTGAGCTTGAGAGAATTGGCGGGTCTTTGTCTGCTGTGGTATCGATGGATACGATTCAATTTTCAGGAAGCGTCATTAAAGAAAATAATAAGAAGTTTTTGGCATTGCTTGAAGAAGCTCTTCTCCATCCGGCTTTTAACGAAAAGGACTTTCTTGAGTTAAAGCGAGAGATTTTAAACGATATCGTTCATGTGAAAAATTCCAACGGAAGATTGGGTGGACTTGCCGCTCGAAGAGAAATTTTTAAAGGGACAGCCCTTGAAAAACCGGGCTTTGGTAGTAAATCTACGATCGAGAAAATTTCTTTAGCTGATGTTCAGAGGAGATATAATGACTTCTTTGACCGACCTAAAATTGTTTTTGCGGCCGCTGCCCCTTTTCCTGAATCTGAAATGTTAGACGCTTTTGCTCAGATTTGGAGGCAGTTTCCAGATGGTAGTAAACCCACTAAGAAAATTGTGAATTTAAAAGTTCCAGAAAAACCGGTTTTGATCGTCGTTGATAAGCCCAAAACTTCAACGGGGTCGCTTTTTTTCGCTCAAGCAGGAATTAGTATTCAGGATCCTGAGCGGTACACTTTAAACACCGGTAATTTTTCATTCGGTGGAGAGCCCCTTGTTTCACGTCTCTTCAGAATTGTGCGTGGGGAACTGGGGTGGACTTATGCAATAGGAAGCTCTTACTCTGCACTTGGCGGACTTTCAGGTCAGCAGGGTTTGTATACGATCTCTTCGACACCCAGTGTGGAGTACACTTCGAAAACTATTTTTAAAATTCTTGAGATGTGGAAGTCCTACCTAGATGAAGGGCTCTCCAGCGACGAGCTCGATTTAGCCAAAGATAGTTTGATCAATTCATATCCGTTTGAATTTGAGACAGCTGCGAAAAGAGTCTCACACAAGCTTACGAGTTATCTCTATAACGTACCTATTTTAACACCGGAGGAATTTGCGGAGAAAATAGGGGATATTAGTAATCGAAAACTCAAATCGGCCCTCAAAGAAAAGCAGAAAGCCAATGGTTGGATCATTGCTTTGGTTGCAGACAAGGATGTCGTAGCAAAAGATTTAGAAGAGTATCAAAAAGATCTGCCTAAAGATCAGAGACTCACTATTTCTAAAGTCTACACACCGGATGAACTAGTGAATTAGCCCAAAGCCGATAAGATCTCTTTTTTAAGACCGGGACCACAAGTGATGAAACTTGATTCGTGAATAGTTTGAGTTCCACTAAACCCGAAATACTCACCACCCGCCTCCTTGATTAGACAAGCCAGAGGAGCGATATCCCATAAAGACACGACAGGATCGATCATGGCGTCAATTCCACCCCGCATAACACACGAGTGCCCGAAGCAGTCGGTATAACCTCTCACAAACTCTGCTTTATCTAAAATACGATGAAGCCCTTTTTTATGTCCTGAAGCTTCGAAGCAATCAACATCTCCAATCGATACAAAAGAGGACTCTAAACTGGTTTTATTTGAGACATGAAGCTGATGACCATTGCAAAATGTTCCTAAACCTTGAGCGGCAGTATAGGTTTCTCGAAGTGCTGGTAATACCATAATACCGAGAATAGGTTCTCCATGTTGGAGTAGTCCTATGAGGGTTCCGAAAAGAGGGATGCCTTTGATAAAACTTTTAGTTCCATCGATGGGGTCGACGGTCCAAACCAGCTCTTGATCTCTTCCTTCTTCTCCAAACTCTTCACCACAGATTCCAAATCCTGGAAAGGCTAAAGCTAATTCGGCGCGGATATTTTCCTCGGTTTTTTTGTCAGCGACAGTCACCGGAGTCATGTTTTCTTTCATTTCGATCAGAATTTTTTGTCGGAAATAGGAAAGAGCGATTTCTCCGGCAGTTTCGGCAATTTCGGTGGCTTTATTTAAAATAGATTCAAGTTCATTCATGGGGAATATTCTAGATACTTCCCCGGTTTTGGCAAGTTAGGCTTTGTCGGGTTGAACCATCTGGGTAGGTTTCAAATAATACTGATCATAGGTTTTGTGATAACCCGACCAACGAGACGCATTATTCTCAGTCGCCATAAAGGACTGGATACTGTTGATTCTAGAATCCATGTGATCCAACTGATGAAGAAGTTCGGCCTCAAGAGTGTGAGGACGTTTGGGAGAACCGTGCTCAAGTTTTCCATGATGAGAAAGGACGAGATGCTTTAAATGATATTCAAGTTCTTTAGGGAAGTTAGCGATCTCTTGGATTTTACGGTCAATCAAAACCACGCCGATTGCAATGTGGCCAACTAATTTTCCTTCATCCGTATAACCAAATTTACCTTGGTAGTTCAGCTCAAAAATTTTGCCGAAGTCGTGAAAAGCGGCACCAAAAATTAATAAACTTCGATCAATACCGGGGTAGAGCGGGAGAATGGCTTCGATAAGATCACAAAGTTGAAGAGAATGGGTCAAGAGTCCACCGATAAATGCATGATGAATCGTTTTCGCAGCTGGACAAACTTTATAACGAGCCGAGATTTCAGGATCATTTAAAAGTTTAAGACCTAGTTCTTTAATCCAAGGGTTCTCTAAAGATTCGAAGTATTGGAGCAGACGTTCAAAGAGGAGTTCGAGGTCTGCACTACCTTTAGGTAAATAGTCTTCTACTTTGGCTTCACTCTGCGGAAGTGGAACCAAGTGATCGATGACAAGTTGATTGCGATTTTGAAAGCAGTGAAGCTTTCCACCGACAGCAACAACGTCCCCTTCAGAAAATGTCGCACTCAACTCTTCAGCATTTTCCCAAACCCTTCCGTCGAGGTCCCCCGTACTATCGGCGAGTAAAATGGCTAAATAGGGCTTTCCATTTTTTGCGTGGAATAGGTCTTTGGATTTGACTAAAAATGAGGTTCTGACAGTCTCTTTAGGTTTTAAATCCTTGATAAATAAGGACTTTTGAAACAAATTTACTTGGATTTCCATCAATTTAAACCGCTTCTACGTTAACAAGTTTTAAGCACTATGGAAGGGATCTATCGTGTTTTGTTGCGCAATGTCAATAGCCACTAAATAGTTGAAGTATGACAGTTTTCACTATAAACATACGGTACAAATTTTTTCTTTTTAAGAAGAAAGGGTTCTATGAAAAAGACACGCATCGGTATTAACGGTTTTGGCCGTATCGGCCGAGTTACTATGAGGCTTCTTGCAGACCGACCTGAATTTGAAGTCGTAGCCATCAATGACCTTACACCGACGGAACAGAACGCCCATCTTCTTAAATATGATTCGGTCCACGGAGTTTGGACCCACAACGTCTCTGCAACCAAAGACACTTTGTCGGTCGACGGAAAAGAGATTCGAGTTTTCAATCGCAAAGATCCCGCAGAGATTCCTTGGAGAGAATTAAACGTCGACGTTGTCATTGAGTCGACTGGAATTTTTACTGGATTTGACGGGGCTTCAAAACACTTAGCTGCAGGTGCTAAGAAAGTGATGATCTCAGCTCCTTGTAAAGATGAAACCAAGATCAAGACTTTGGTCTTTGGAATTAATCATCAAACTTATAACCCAGCCACCGATCACATTGTATCTAATGCTTCTTGCACTACGAACTGTTTAGCCCCTGTTGTTAAAGTGCTGCACGAAAATTTTGGTATCGAGCGTGGATTGATGACGACTATTCACTCCTACACTAATGATCAGCGAATACTTGATCTGGGTCATTCCGATTATCGCAGAATGAGAGCTGGTGCTTTGAACATGATTCCCACAACGACCGGAGCTGCTAAAGCTGTAGGTCTTGTGATTCCCGAGTTGAAAGGAAAACTCACAGGCCTTGCAGTGAGAGTGCCTACTCCCAATGTTTCTCTTGTCGATTTTGTCGCAGATGTGAAAAAACCGACGACTGTTGAGCAAGTCAACGCCGCTTTTGAAGCTGCTGCGAAAACAGGGCCGTTAAAAGGTGTATTGCAAGTAGTGAAAGCTCAACTTGTGTCATCGGACTTCAATGGAACATCTTGGTCATCTTCTATCGATATGGACTCAACCATGGTCGTTGATGGAACAATGGTTAAAGTTCTTTCGTGGTATGACAATGAAACTGGGTTCTCAACTCGCATGTTAGATCTTGCAAGTTACATGACCCAGCAGTCCAACTAATTATCCCCGAGTTTAAATGAAGATCACATACCCAAAACTGATAGAACTCGATTTGAAAAATAAGCGAGTTTTTATTCGCGTGGATTTTAATGTCCCGTTGAAACAGTCAGGTGAAGCTTATGTGGTCTCTGATCCTCGTCGAATCGAAGAGGCTTTGCCGACGATTCGATATGTCATTGAGCAGGGGGGTAAAGTTATTTTGGGGTCTCACTTGGGACGACCCAAAGGGCAGCCAAATCCCAAATATAGCCTAGAGCCTGTTGGAAGTTATCTTAGTAATGCTCTCGGTAAAGATGTTCTTCTGACTGAGGATTGTGTCGGCGATGCTCCACGGGGACTCTCTCATCAGATGAGAGTAGGCGATGTGATGCTTTTAGAGAATTTGAGATTTCATCCTGGGGAAGAAGAAAATTCACCTGAGTTTGTAGCCAGACTTGCAGAGCTATGTGATGTTTATGTGAGCGATGCTTTTGGCACTCTCCACAGAGCCCATGCATCCACTGAAGGTCTTCCGAGAGTAATTAAACACAGAGCTATCGGGTTGTTGGTTGAAAAAGAACTTAAATTTTTATCTCCTTTAAGAGAAAATCCAAAACGCCCTTTTGTCCTCATGATGGGGGGCTCTAAAGTTTCTGATAAGATCGGTATTCTCGATTTCTTTTTGTCTCGAGTAGATACTGTCGTTATCGGCGGTGCAATGGCCTATTCCTTTTTAAATGCTAAGGGATTTAAAGTTGGAAAGAGTCTTTGCGAAGAAAAGCAAGTTCAGCTTGCGCGAAAAATTGTTAAAGGGGCCGATGCTAGAAATGTTCGCCTCATTCTTCCCGAAGATCATGTCGTGAGCCTTGCTTTTGGAGACACCCAGAATGTTTCAGTTACTCAAGGCATCGATATTCCAGATGACAAATTGGGATTAGATATTGGACCTAAAACTATTTCTAAAATCGGAGCAGCTCTTCAAAATGCCGAAACCGTTTTTTGGAATGGCCCTATGGGTGTTTTCGAAGAACCCGTTTTTGCAAAGGGAACTTTCGAAGTCGCAAAATTAGTTGCTCAAAGTAAAGCAGTGAAACTGGTTGGGGGAGGAGATTCGGCTGCTGCAATTATGCAAGCGGGCTTAGAATCCTCGTTCGATTTTATCAGCACGGGTGGTGGAGCCACTCTTGAATACCTTGAAGGAAAAAGCTTACCAGGGCTCAAGGTTTTAGAGATTGTGCAGAAGCCTCAAATTTAGGACCCATAGATGATGGAACAGCGAAAACCACTTTTTATTGCAAACTGGAAAATGAATAAGTTAGCTCAAGAAGTGGGTGCTTTTGTTCCTAAGTTTAATGAATTGACGAACATTTTCAGTTCAAAATGTGAAATGGTTTTAGCTCCTGTCTCGGTTTATCTTCCAAAATTGGTGGAGCTCACAGCTTCGACTCCAATTCAAGTTGCTGCACAAAACTGTGGAGCTTCTAAATCGGGTGCTTTTACTGGGGAAGTTTCTCCCGTCATGTTGAAAGAGCTAGGGGTTCATTGGGTGATCTTAGGTCATTCGGAAAGACGGCACGTTTTTAAAGAGGATGATGCTTTGGTAAATGCGCGTCTTAAAGCTGCTTTGGAAGAGGGTTTAATTCCCGTTTTTTGCGTGGGAGAGAAACTCGAGGAGAGAATGTCGGGTGAAACTTTCAGTGTGATTGAGCGGCAGCTCAAAGGACTAAAAGATATTTCTGAGAATAATCTCAAGGGTTTAACCATCGCTTACGAGCCTGTCTGGGCTATTGGGACGGGTGAAAATGCGACTCCGGCGCAGGCCCAAGAAGTTCATGCTTTTATTCGACAATGGCTTGCCAAGAATATTTCATCAACCTTTGCGAACAGAACAAGAATTCTGTATGGTGGAAGTGTCAAAGTCGACAACTCCGCCCAGTTAATGGCGATGGGAGATGTGGATGGTCTTTTAGTGGGGGGGGCGAGTTTGGATCCGCTTTCCTTTGGAGACATTGTTAAAAGAGGTTTGAACAGTTAAGGAGACGAACGGTGACGTTATTAGTTATTCTACATATTGCGATTTGTGTGTTTCTAGTTTTTGTCATTTTATTGCAACCCGGAAAAGCTGATGGTGGTGTTACTTTCGGTGGAAGCTCAAGCCAAAGTATTTTTGGTAGCAAAGGGGCAGGTAACTTTTTAACAAAGACCACTTCGGTCTGTGCCATTTTATTTTTGGTTACAAGTTTCTTTTTGACTAGGTCAAGGAGCTTGAATGTCACAAAGAGTGTGATAGGTAGTGAACCAGTTTCTGAAGCGCCTCAGACTCCTAAATCTGAAGGTGCTAAAGAAGGGGCTCCAGTCGAAACTAAGACTCAGCCCACAACTCCTTCTCAACCAACGAAGAAGTAGTTTCTTTGAAAATTTCATGTGCGACGGTGGTGGAATGGCAGACACGCATGTTTGAGGTGCATGTGCCGCGAGGCGTGGGGGTTCAAGTCCCCCCCGTCGCACCAAAATTTAAAATTTCCAAGATTGAACTTATCGAGGGCGCCTAGCTCAGCTGGTTAGAGCGCTGCCTTCACACGGCAGAGGTCACAGGTTCGAGTCCTGTGGCGCCCACCATTTGGGTACATTCCGGGGACATCCTTTACACAACATTCCGGGCGCATAGTTTACACTTTAGGCATAACCACCCATTGAAAGTGAGGGACTTATGCCATGGAAGGAAACGTGTGTCATGGATGAGAGAACTA
>Ga0214923_10000082_pt1 | contig 133680 bp, 128 predicted proteins | sample LL1510_MetaG_FD_177993 | JGI IMG/M metagenome (GOLD analysis project Ga0214923, IMG submission 177993) | Freshwater microbial communities from Lake Lanier, Atlanta, Georgia, United States - LL-1510 | ecosystem: Environmental > Aquatic > Freshwater > Lake | place: USA: Georgia | collected... | reverse complement strand
TTATTATTATTATTATTATTATTATTATTATTATTATTATTATTATTATTATTATTATTATTATTATTATTATTATTATTATTATTATTATTATTATTATTATTATTATTATTATTATTATTATTAAAAATAATAATATAAAATTTTTATGAAATTTTTAAAATAATTTTAATGAGTAATTTTAAGTAAATTATGTTGCGACATATAAATAAAAATAATTTAATTATTCCAAAATTACTTGTAAAAGAGATTAAATGTAATAAATAATTATATAAGTCATTTAATTTTAGTCATAATCGGCAAAAATATATTTTAATGGATTATGTTTGTGCTATATTAAAAGTCATTAATTTGGGTTTATCATGGAGACAATCTACTGAAATTAAAGGCATCAATATTAGTTGACAATCATTACATCGTGTTTTTTTGCAATTAAATAAATATGATATATTTAAAAATTGATATATTCAATTATTGAATAAATATCTTAAACGAAATAAGAAAACACTAAAATATATAAATATAGATACTACATTTATTCCAAATAAAAAGGGTATTGATTGCGAAAATGGAACAAAAATATCAGTCATAACAAATAGTGAAGGAGTACCATTAAATATTAGATGTTATAAAGGAAACAAGCACGATCCAATAATATTTATGGATCAAATAAAAAATATAAAATTAGATAAAATAAAAAATTCATATTTTTTAGCTGATGGAGCATATGACACAAAAGAAATAAAAAATTTATTAAAAAATTAATTACATTATAAAATTCTTATTAAAGAAAATAAAAGAAATAACAAAAATAAAAAAGAAAAAATGACAGAAAGTGAAATAGAAATATATAAGAATAGATTAAGTATAGAAAGAACATTTAATCGTATCAAAAATAATAAAAAAATAATGATATGAGAAAAATATAATAAATTTCATTGGCATCATTTATTATGCTTACATGGATATAATAATTAATATAAAATATAATATAAAAATTTTCCAACCCGCAAAAAATTTTTATGAGATTAAGTCATCCGGCTGCCAAAATTTTTAGTATCATATTTTTAATAAATAATATATTTATAATTGTCAGTAAAAATTTATTTATGACAAATATTTTTATAAACTATAAAAAGTATTAATACATCCAACGAGACAATACCGATTATTATTTTTAGTAATAATATTGAGACAACACCTATATATTATATGTTTTTTTTAGTATCATATTTATTAACTAAAAATGATATAAGAGCATCACATAACTCATCTGCTAATCGTTGTAAGTCATCATATGATAAATTTTCATTTACTTCAATAAGTGTTTTATATGAATTATTTTTATCAATAATAGAATTCATATTTTGTGCTGATATATATACATTACAATTTATACCTTTTGCTTTTAATTTTTTACATAATATATGACCTATTGCGTTTTTATGTGTTTCATTTTGCAGAAAATAAATTGTATCTTTGTTATAATTTAATGGAAATGAATGAGTGTCTAATAATATAGTATCTGGTGTAATAACTCCTGGTTTTGTCAGTTTTTGCCATAATTCTGTTTTTTTATCATATGCTTCATTTCGATTATCATCAATTTGATAACGTGATTGACTCGATATGATTAGTGTAATATTTTTTATATATTTACTTAATTTTTCTTGTAAAATTTCTGCGAATAATAGTGCTGATAAATCATGTGTTCTTATGCGTTCCACATTATTTGGTATTATTTCTATGGGGACAGAATGTGGTACTGTTATAACAATATTAGAATTATATATGTGGTTGTATGTTTTAAGAGCATTGTATTTAGATTTGATATCCATAATATTAATAATTATTAATTTTATTAAGAATACTTAATAGGTATTCTTTTCTCTTGCAAAAGAAGAATATGGTGGAGGATAAAATTTAATAATTTATTCTTCCTTCTCAACATCTGCCTATTCCTCTTCCTCTTCCTCTTCCTCTTCCTCTTCCTCTTCCTCTTCCTCTTCCTCTTCCTCTTCCTCTTCCTCTTCCTCTTCCTCTTCCTCTTCCTCTTCCTCTTTCGTTTCCTCAAGAAATTTCTTGACTTCCTCATTTTGCATTGGCACCGAGTTACCTTCATCATCTCTGTCGCTTATGGGTGAAGCACCCCCACACACACGACAGAGACCGTATTCGACGCCACCTTGTGTTGCTTGGATGACGCCAGCCCAATTAAACTCGTCGCAGATACACTTTAATTTATAAAAGCCTCCAAAAAAAAAGTATGCCGGTGAGCAACCCCACATATAGTGTTTTGACTTCGAGATAAACTTTCTTATCCATCCTCGTGGCTGCTCTACTGACATTTTTTACAATTTAATTTATCAAGTATAATGTAAATTATAATATATTCATTTTTTCATTTTTTTTTCAGTATTGTCTCATTTGGAAGATTGATACTTTCTATTATTACTATAATAGTATAAAATTTTTATTAGTATTTTTTAATATAATAGAATTATAATAATCTCGTAATTATGTCAAACAATTAATAACCAATTTTGTGTAATAGACACATGTTAAAACTGTTGTCTATTGTTTTTTTTTTGATTGATAAATTGTTTTGTTATTAACTTATATTAAATAATATGTTGTGTTAAAATTATTTTATATTATTATTTTTATTTTTAGTAATAATAAAATTTATTGTCTATTATTGTTTATAAATAAATTAATGTTTCTTAGCAGTAGTTGCTTTTTTTCTTTTTTTATTAAAAATTATTATTTTAATCATAATTATTTTTGTATGGACATTAATAAGTTATTGTAAAATTTTTACAAGAATAAATTATTCCTTAAATGTGTAAATAAAAAATATACAAAATCTTATTTATGAAATCAAAAAGAATCAGAAGAGTCTGAATCAGACTCTTCTGATTCAGTCTCTTCCACGTTCAGACCAGAAGTGCAGATTTCGATGCACTCCTTGACAGTTTCCGGATCCATCGGCTCACTCTCACCAGTATGTGGGTTGGTAACCAGAGGATGTGCACCCCCACAACTATTGCAAAGAGCAAATTTAATCCAATCCTCTGTAAGACCTTCCTCCCCAGTCCACACAAAATTACCGCACTTACATTGTATATCATATACCTCTTTATTGAAGAAGTCCAGACATGGGACTTGTCCCTCACGTAATCCAAGATTTATGGCGCTCAGATATAAGCGCGTTATCAACTGCTTCATTTGAAGTTCGGGGTCTGACATTCTCGTTTTTATTAATTAGTATTAAGAAACGCAATACTTACATTTTTTCATTTTTTGTAATGAAAATTATTGTATATTTTATCTTATAATAAATTAATGTTTCTTAGCAGTAGTTGCTTTTTTTCCTTTTCCCTTCACTGGTGTTGGTTCTGGGGTTGGTTCTTTCTCTGGTTCTGAGGCGTCTTCATTTTCGCTCTCTTCTTTTTCACTTGCTTCTTTTTCACTTTCTTCTTTTTCGCTCTCTTCTTTTTCTACTTGCTTACCAGATGCTGATGCCAGATTAGGTTTCTTAGAGGAGAATAGACTTTTGCTGAATAGCTGTGAGTTAGGAACTGATGAACTGGATGAGTCGGATGCTAATTCGGTAATGTGAATTTGAGAGCATTTGACACCAAAGCTACATTCATAATCACCACCATTTTGTATCCATACTTTGAAAAATTGTAATACAAATTCTGCCTTACAATTCCATCGTAAGAACTTTTCCATATCTGTGACAGTCTTAACTCTTTCTGGTTCTTCATTATCCTGTAGAAATACTTGTGTATCAATTTCTACATAATCAGTGTCTTTTGCTGTTCCATATTCTTTGGGTTTGGAAAGTTGAACGTTGATATAATTATATGGGTCGCTTTTTGTGCTGTCTTCTTCATCACTATCAGCATCAATATTCTTTTTTGGTTTCTTTGTTTGAACCATTGGTTTATATGTTAGTCCCTTACATTTCTTCTCTTCCTTTTTATCAGTGAGAGTGCAAAGTAGTTCATTTTTATTTTTATTCTTATTAATTTCTTCAGTCATATACTTGTCAATCTTTTCACAAAGAGCAAAGAATTCAGCAGATGCTTTATCGCTATCATCCTTTGCGATTTTGAATTGTGCTCTCTTTTTACAATTCTTTTCTTTGCCGTGATAGTCTTCTTTATATGGATACATTCCACCTTTACTCATTTTAATCTCACCAACTTTTACATAAAAATTTGTTCCCTTTCTTTTAGCATTTTCTTTTGTTGCTTCAATTGATGTATCAAATAGATATTTTGGAAGACACACATTTTGTTTAGCATTTGCGGTTGGTTTTAATGAAACAAATCCAAGTCTCTTAACGTCAAATGTAGAATAGTCAGAAAGAACAGATGGTTGTTGTGGTGCTGCGTGAGCAACAACATTTTCATTACTTTCACTGTCAGAGTTGTTTTGAGTGTGTTTTGGCATTTTGTATTAATTAATTATGTATTATTCCTTAGTCTTTTAGATGTTTAAATTTCAATTTTTTTGTATATATAAATAATGAAAAAATGAACTATTTGTATATTTCTTTTACATATATAAACAAAAAATGGCGAGTTCTAACAATAATAAACCAATTGTTGGTCTTCCTCTTCCTGCTGTCATTCAGAGAACTGATGGGCACAATATCATTGGTGTTTTGGGATCAGGACAAGTCTCGGGACAAGTCTTAGAGCAATTATCAGAACAAGTTCCAACACACATACACGGGATAATTCCCTTTGTGTTTAATTTTTATTAAGTTTTATTTATTATTATTTTCATCAATAAAAATTGAAATATAAAAGCATAAAATATTAATTAAACATAATATAAAATGAATCATAACGAGTTGTCAATTAAAATAACTAAATCTATCTCAAAAGAAGAGAAGAAAAATAATGGGATATACTTTACACCCAAAAATATTAGAACATCAATAATAGATAAATTAAAAAAATATCTTGATTTTAATAAGACATATGACATTGTTGAACCCTCATGTGGTTCGTGTGAATTTATCGATGATATTTTGTTAGATAAAAGTATTAAATGTAATATTATTGGGATAGAGAAAAATAAAAAAATATGTGATATTCTAGAAAAAGAATATAAGAATAAAGACAAGATAAAATTATTAAATAAAGATTTCTTAGATTATGAAACTAAAAATGACATTTTTATTGGAAATCCTCCTTATTTTGTTATGAAAAAAGAAAATTTAGAACAATTTGAGAAATATAAAGAATACAAAAAATATTTCAGTGGGAGACCTAATATATTTGTTCTTTTTATAATTCATTCATTGGAACTATTGAATAATGATGGATTTTTATGTTTTGATATTCCAACAAGTTTTTTGAATTCTCAATATTATAATTTGTTGAGAAAGTATATTTATGAAAAATTTATTATTCACGAAATTGATATTTATGATGATGACATTAATTATTTTGCTGAAACTAAACAAAAAACATTAGGGATTATCATACAAAAAAAATTAGAGAATAACAAAGACCATAATAATAAATATGTTAAGATATTTGATGATAACTATATTTTTTTTAGTTGTGATAGAAAAGCAAAAATAGATGAATTATTAGTCAATACAACCACACTTAAAGAAATGAAAGCAAAAGTAAAAATTGGTTCAGTTGTTTGGAATCAAAAAATAGACAAACTAACTGATGACGATAATAAAAAAATATTGGTGTATAATTCTAATATTGTCAAAAAAAAATTTCAATATAAAAAGTTCAATGATAAGAAAAAAAAACAATATATAGACATTGATGACAAAAACACTTTTTATGATAAATCAATAATTGTAATTAACAGGGGACGTGGAAATGCTGATTATGATTTTGAATATTGCCTATTAGATAAGACAATTGATAACAAACAATATGTTGTCGAAAATCATTTAGTTATGGTTTTAGCAAGTAAAGAAAAACTAGAAAAGATAATAAAAAGTTTTCAAAATGAAAAAACAAAAGAATTCCTAAAATTATTTTGTGGCAATAATGGACTATCAAAAACAGAAATAGAAATAATACTTCCCATTTATTTATAAAATTATAATTTTTATAAATAATAAATTTCATTTTTTATAAAATTGAAATTTATTATTTATAAAAATTGAAATTTATTTACATATATTAAGTTATGATAGTAAAATATAAATGACAGATTACTATGAGATCAATTATGATAATTTTATTATGATTAGTGAAAAAGACAAAAATGATAAGACTAATAAAATTCGTGAAGAAATGTTGAAAATATGTTTTGAAAATTATAAGAATATTGGTTTTAATCCTAAAATAGGAAAAAATATTTTTGATGAATTATCTATATTATTAGAAGCAAATAATATAGATAAAATAACAGACGTTCAACATATTGGAGGAATGAAAGCAAATGATTTTGTAATAAAATATTTACATAAAAATAAAGAGAAAATATTAAATATTGATTTTAAATTTAATGTTAAAAATATAAAAAATTTGGCACAAGTAAAACAAATTTACACAACCAATAAGAAATTACAAAATTTCATAAAAGAGGAATCATATCACAAATTCTATTATGAGAATTATTTAGACAAAATTTTAGAATATCTCGCTACAAAAAATATCATATTAGACAAACCAGAATATAGTTTTTATGTAAGTAAAGTAAATAATTTTGATAAGAAAACAATGGACAAATTTTTTAATGTTCTGAAAACAAATCAAAAGAAATATACCAAAGAATATAAAAAAATAGTTGATACATCAATAAGTATGTATTTGGATAAATATGGTAAAAATAATGACATTGAAATATTAATTGATAATTTGGAAAGCACTGAAAATAAAGCATATTTATTGTTCAAAAATAATAAATTTTATTTAGAAAATATGAGTTCAACAAAAATTAAATCTTTTAGCAAAATAAAAAATAATAATACTCTTGTTTTTGATACAAATGATAACAAAAAAATAGAAATGATGTTGAGATGGAAAAATGGTGCTGGTTGTATTGGTTCAGCGTGGCAAATAAAAATAGTGTAAAAATTGAACTTAAAACCATTAGACAATATATTTATATCATACTAAAATGCTCTCATTATTATCAAAAAAAGAATACTCACGAGAAGAATATTGGTTTCAGTATTTTGAAAATGGAAAGAAATTAACAGACTCAATTATAGACCCTACATGGTTTTTATTATTTGAATTACTAAGACCAAAAATAGAAAAATTAGAAGAAAAAATAAAAGCAATTATCGTAAAACAACAAAAAATAAAAATATATCCATTGCCTAAATATGTTTTTAGTTCATTCTTAATAACATCTGCTGAAAATCTAAAAGTTGTTATTTTAGGACAAGACCCATATTTTAATTGTGAAGATTACAAGGGTAAGTATGTTCCCCAAGCAATGGGTTTGTCATTTTCTGTTCCAAATGATATTATTATTCCAAGTTCATTAAGAAATATATTCTCAAATTTGATAAAATTTAAACACATAAAAAATATGCCAAAAAGTGGGAACTTATGGTTTTGGGCTACTCAGGGATGTCTTATGTTAAATACTATTATGACAGTTGAGGATGGACAAAAAGAAAGTCATCAATCTTTGTGGAAGGATATATCAACACAAATTTTGTCATACATTGTAAAACATTTTAAAGACATTATTTTTCTTATTTGGGGTTCGCACGCTTATGAAAAAATAAATAATATTGACACTTTAGATGCTTTACAAAATCATCATTTGATTATTTCATCCCATCCATCAGGATTATCAGCAAACAAACCATTTAAACAATTTCCATCATTTATGGATCAAGACCATTTTGGCAAAGTAAATGAAATCTTAGAGAAAAAAGGAAAAACAAAAATTTTATGGCAATAATTAGTTTTTAGGATTTATTCTAAAATATTTTCTACGACATTTATTAATTTTTTTATCACTAAATTTATTATTACAAAATTCATCAAAATCAATACCCTTAATCATTTGTAATAAGAATCTGATACTATAAACGCCACATTCTGTATTGCCGTGTTGATGTTGAACTTTATTGTGCCCTATTTTTATGTCATTATCAGGTACTCCTTTTTGTTTAAAATAATTTTTTACTTTATCCATAAAATTAACAACACGTTTCTCTGGTTTTTTACCAACACTGTCATAATAATAAACACCTTTTTTGTCTAAATCAACAAAAACACCAACCCAATGCGAACCAGACTGATTATGGTCGTCAAGATTTAGCACAAACCCAATCTGTGTTTTTCCTTTTTGTTTTAAATCATCAAATGAGACTTTATTAATATCATAATAATCCAAGTCAGCAAAATCCATCGGCATTGCTCCATAACTAATAAATTTAGTATTGTCTTTCTTTTTACAATGTTGATCTAATACATAATCAATGTCATTTGTATTTAACCAAGTGTATCTTCCTTGTGGCGACTTTGGTTTAAATGTATATTCAAGAAATTCTTTTTTAGCTTTTTCTGTCATTTGTTTAACAAAGCTTTCATCTAACCAACATACCTCATTATTACAGTTTTCACTAACATTTTCTTTTATTTTACTAATAAGATATGTCTTGTATCCAGTTGGATCGAGTATTTCTTTATTTTGAATTTCATTAGGTATTACTATTTTTTCATTCTTGGTTTTGTTTATTGCTTCGATAATATTTTTTAACACAAAAATACTAGAACAAACACCAGCATCATATTTTGCCCCGGGAGCGCATATATCAGGGTTGCTTAAATTAGTTGTCATATTATAATAAATAAATAAATTAATTTTGAAATGTCTTCATAAATTGTTTCTCTCCGGTTTCTGTTATCCGCATTATACCTATTTTTGTTCCATTCTTATTAAATACTTCATTATTAGTATCATAGTAATATTCTGTGTCATCGTGTGTGAATTTTATTAATACATCTTGATTATTCTTGATTTGTTTTAATTCTTCTAATACATTTATTTTAATTTTATCAATTCCTAATTCTGGAAATTTAGCAATTAGATAATTTAGCACTTCTTCTGGTTTTATTTCATTTTGTTCATATTTTTTAGGTTCTGCTTTTCTTCCTCTTTTTTTGAGAATTTTGGGTGGTTTGGGAACTTTTATTTTTTTGACATAATATGTCTTTCTTGGTTTTTTTTGGGGTTCTGGTTTAATTTCTTCTTGCTTATTTTCTTTTTTAATTTGTTTTGTACTTATGCGTTCTGATTTGTCAAATACGGCATTATGTTGTTTAGTTGTATTTGATGACATTTTAGAATATATAATATAAATTAATTATTAAGTTTAAATTTCAATTTTTTCATCTATAAATTTTCGTTTTGGTTTATCATCTTTGTCAAATGGAGAACATTTTTTTGGTTTAATTAGAATTATTTTTGGTTTTGGTCTAATGGATAATAATTTTTTCTTATATTTTATTTTGTCAATCTCTTCATTCTCTTCATTTAATCTTATTTGTTCTCTTACAAATGAATTGTAGCAAATGTCATTAAAAAAATTATAGATATTGTCAAAGTTTTTTACTATTTCATCATCTCTGGCAAATATCTGAAAATTAATTTCAACGTGTCTAATTTGAGGTTTTGGAAAGAATTTTAGATATATCAATTTTCCATAAATAACACTTCTTAGAAAATTATCAGGATCACTAACTCCAATACCATATTTTAGACTTTTATCAGGTTTCTCAATGATATAAGCAAATGCTGACATTTTTATGTTTAGTATAATATTAATCCTAAACTATTTAATCATCTGTATTTTCATTTTTTATCATTCTAGTTTTGGATTCCACATATTGATCGAACAAGTCATACATAGACACATACCCTTTGTGAAAATCGTCTTTCAACCATTTTCTTTTGAATATTGGTTTGCAGAAACGATTGATACAGCATACACAAAATAGTAGTTCAGGTCTGCCATACAAATGGAAAAAATATTGCGTATCGTGGCACACTCGATCTGTTTTTGTTTTGTGATGACAAGTACATAATCCAAAACACATAATTTTGGGCATAGCATATCCAACCACAATGTCAGCAAGTATTTGGTATAGTGATGTGCCTTGTAGTAGTTCAAACAATGGTCTTGTTCCCAAAGTAAAACACCCATCAATACCAGTCAGTTTCTCAAATGGTCTCCAGTCTTGTTTGGGTTCTATAAGAATGGTGACAGCATTTTGTAATTCTTTAATACATACATCATAAGAGCAATTTATGCATTTTCCGTGGAGTTTCAACGTACAATAAAATCTACAATCGTATCTACATCTACAAAATTCAACTGTTGCGTTTGGATCTGAGCACTTAGGGGGTTTATCAAAGATGCCACGCAATATGGTTGAATTAAAGTCTTCCATTTTATTGATTTATATTTGTATGTTAATTCTTACAATATATATATTCTTTCAATTTTTTATTAATACTTAAACAGTCTATTTATAATACATAATTAATGAAACTAACAACGGAACAACTAAAATACATAAATTGTGATAACTCTAAAAATACAAAATTATTAGCGTGCGCTGGTTCTGGTAAAACAAGATGTATTATTGAGAGAATTAATAAAATGATAAAAGATAAATTTGGCAGTAATAAAATATTAATGCTAACATTTTCAAGATTAACGAGAGATGATTTAGTTAATAAAATGAAAGAGAATAATGAGAAGAATGACAATAATGAGAATAATGAGAAGAATGACAATAATGAGAATAATGAGAAGAATGAGAATAATGAGAATAGTATTAAAACTATTGATAGCATTAGTATTAAAACTATTGACAGTTTTAATGATGATGCGAATAGCATTAGTATCAAAACTATCGACAGTTTTGCGAAATCGGTGATTGACAAAGATAATAATATTGATGTGGAATTATTGAGTTATCAATTTATGTTATATCTTAATGAAACAAATAAAGAGGATATAAAAATAGATATAAAATATATATTTGTTGATGAGGCACAAGATTTAAATGAAATACAATACAATATTTTATGTTTATTGCGTGATAAATTGGATATTAAAATAAATTTAATTGGTGATCCAAATCAAAATATTTATCAATTTAGACAATCATCTGACAAATATTTGAGAGAATTTGAGGGAGAAACTTTTGTGTTGACATATAATTTTAGATCTTGTCAGGCAATAATAGATTTCTCGACACATTTAAGACCATTTAATGAATATAAAATTAGACAAACAAAAAAAGTAAATGATTGTAAGCCAATAATGTTTTTTTATAATAATGAAACAGAATTAGAAAATAATATTATCAATATATTAAAACAAGCGCGCGAAAATAATATTGACCTTAGTGATTTTGCCATATTATCACCAACAAGAGGATGTATGAAAGGATACGGGCATTCAAATGGTTTATGTTTTATTTCGAATATTTTGTATAAAGCAAAAATTAAATTTAAACAATTTTATGAAGAATATAATGATGGGCATTACAGTGACGCAATAAAATATGAAAGAAAAGAAAATCACGTAAATATTCTCACTTATATGGGTTCAAAAGGTTTAGAATGGAAATATGTAATATTGTTAGGAGCAGATAATTGTCTAATAAATAAAAGACAATTTGACAAAGAGAAGCATAATAATGATTTGTATCTATTATATGTAGCGTGTTCCAGAGCAATAGATAATATGTATATATTTTCAAAGTGTAAGAAAACAATGGATGGATTAGTATTTGACACAAATAAATGGTTCAAGAATATTCCCAGAGATAATTATATTATTGACGATAATTATGAGAAAAGTTTTAAGTTTAGCAATTTAAAATTTATTGACACAAAATATGCGAAAGAAACATCATTAAAAAGTATTATTAACAACTTATTATACAAGGATTTGAATGAAATAAGCAATTTAATAGATTACAAAAATAGAAAAACATTATTTGAAAATAATATATACAAAAATAAATACAATTTTGATAATATTGAGAACTACTCATTTTTTATTGAACTAACGTATAATTATTTTGATGCTGTGTATAATATCAAACATAATAATCCTAAAACTAAATATGACAAGATAGAAGCAATTATTTTTTCTAATAATATTATTACGAATTTATCATACAACGCTACACAATGGTACATAAAAAATAAACAAACAATGACTTGGGATAAATTTACAAAAGATAAGACAATAAATGAGGACATAAAATATAATATTATGAGTAATTTCAATAAAGACATTGAATTTAATAAACACGTCGTTGCTGAAAGTGGTTATTATCAATTGTATATATTAGAACAAAAAGAATGGATTAGCAAATTATATACTAGTTATAAGAAAATTAATGATACAATAAAATTAAGAGAAATAATTTTTTACTTATGTGTTATAACTTATAGTATCAAAACACAACATTACTATCATATTAAATCAAAAGGAGCAAAATTTAAGAATATTATTAATGAACAAAAAAGTTTTTTTGATGATATAGACAATTATGTGTTTAATTTGAAACATAATTTTATTGCTAATAATATTTCAATAAATAAATTTGATATTAATGCTAATATTAATTTATTAGATGATGACAATAATTTATGGTTCATAAGATGTGCGAATGAAATAAGTCTAAAACAAATAATATATTCAATAATAACACATTATTTGTATAATGAAGAAGAAAATAATAAAATAATAAAATTAAATTATATTAATTTAATAAAAGGGGTTGAGATTACATATGCGTATAATATAAAAAATATCAAAGAAATAATGAAAATATTGGATATTCAAAATAATTAGTCAAGTAAAGTAAATATAACATAAATAAAAATAACAATGATAACTACTAAAATACCAACATAAAACATTCTATCATTATCAACAAATACTCCAACAGACAATTTACCATCCATAACATCATCCATAATGTCATACCACGTTTTTTTAGTATTTTCCATTAACTGTTTTATTGTCTGGTCGTCTAATCTTGATACAGATTTATCTTCTATTTCATAAGATAATTTATCTAAATTATTTTTTTCTCTTTCTTTATGTTTTACATATTCAAGGTTCATATTTCTTTCAAATTCTTTATTATACTTGGCAAGGTCTATTTTTTTATATGATTTTGGATTAATATCAATACCAAGTAATCCACTATTATCATAAATATTATTTTGATTAACATCCCAAGCATCAAAATAACCAGTATGATGTATATCATTATTATTTTCTGTTTGAACTGGAGGCGTGCTATATAAAATTTGATTATCCATTTGAACTGTGAATGCCATATATATAATTAAAAAATTGAAAATTAAAAATTTAAAACAAAGTATTTATATATAATAAAATGCTATATCCAATCTGTCCTACTTGTGGTGCTTTATTATCAAACATTCAGTTGGCGTATCAAAGAGATTTAAAAGAATTATGCTCTAAACATAATTTAGATTTAGATACAATGTCTAAAATATCAAAATCAAATGAATTTATTGAAGAACATAAAATTATTGTTGATAAATATTGTGACAAGAATAGATATTGTTGCAGAATGAGATTAACAAATTTTTGCGAACTCGTTAAATTAATCGAATAAATTTTATTTTATAATATTATGAATTTCCAATTAAAGAAAAATTTCGAAGACAATACGATAGAAAAGAATTATACATTTTATCAAATATGTCAATTTGCGTTTGAAGGGCATTATCACGTTAGAAAAATATTTTTCAATAACAAATATGAGGTTATAAAATATACTGAAAAAAAACTAAAAAAGAAAGTTCTTGACAATTTTCTAAATAACGCTCCATTAAATAAATTTATTATTTATCCTTATTACATATTAGAAAATGTGCCATTGCCAGATACTGGAGAATTATCATTAGCAATGTCAAATTTATTTACTAACTAATATACTTCATAACTATAATTCTTAAACATATCATTATAATTATTATATGGTTTGGTGCTATCAAAATCTATTATTTTTGTATTAACGTTATATCCATTTTTGTATATATCATTATCTGACAAATAACTTATTTGGTCTAGGTGCTTTGTCATTATTTCATTTAATGTTTCTGCTGATGTATTTATTTTGTATCTAATATATTGATTATCAGTAGTTAATATTATTGAAGACAATATATTAAGAGCATTTTGTTTATAAGTATCCATAATCTCATAATTTTTATTTGCTGTTGTCTCATCAATAAATGCTAATTCATAATATTCATAGAATTTATTCAAAGTTTTAATTAGATTTTCATATTCTAATGGATTATACATGTAAATATCCTCAATATTATACATAAAATTACTTAATTCCTCATCTTTTATAAATTCTAATGATGGATAATTTTTGATTTCCGTGGATGGTTTCTTATTATAGAAATATTTTATGTAAAAAATTATGACAAAAGCAATAATTAATGCTAATATTATCCTAATATTAAATGATTTATGTAATATTACAAATAGACAAATTATCACAATAACAATATACTTAAAATTATTGGCATCCATTATATTATTATGATATAAAAAATTGAAAAAACATATTATTTGTTAAATACTATATAATATAATAATAAATCAAAACAAAATGAACTATCAAGGTGTGTGTCCTTGCGATGGTTGCGAAAACAAATTGCTTACTATATGTAATATGGTTTTTGATAAGTGGTTTATGGCGCGTCATTCAATTGTTGCTCGGGCATATGAAGATACTGGGATGGAAGTTCCGGAAATTGCTACAACAATTGGAATTGAAGATCTCTATCTCACAGAGATGACCGAATGGAGTGCCGAACAGGAATACGCACGCGAACGCCTTGAATTGATTTACGTGCGCCGCCACGAATTGATGCGCGCATTTCAAGCGATGATTCTTCCTGGTGATGAGGAAGACAATGATCCAGAACTTACCGCCGCACTTCAAAACAGCCAAGAAAACGCGCTCAAAGAATATAAAACCAAACCGGAAGAACTTTCGCAACAAATTCTTAATGATAGCAAATGTGTACTTACTGATAAAACAGCGTGCTTGGGTTGCTTTGATGTGTTAGAAGAGAACGCATTCAAAGTGCCTTGTCGCAATCAAAAGTGCCAACCATTTTTTTGTAAGAATTGTTTTCGAGATTTCCTGTGCACAACCCGGACAACGGAACATTACAATTGTCCGTTATGTAAAGGCACTTTTGCTCTTGACGCACACTCTGAACACTCAGCACACTCTGCACACCCGGCACACCCGGCACACCCGGCACACCCGGCACACCCGGCACACCCGGCACACCCAGAAGACAAAGAACCAGAAGACAGCGGTCTTGCTTCTGCCGCTAATTCATAATTGGGAAAAAATTGAAAATCTTATTAATTAATATTCATTATTTTATAACATATAAAAACAAAATGGAAGAATTCAAAGAAGAATTATCTAATCTATTAGTTGAAAAACACTTGTTCGTATTTATGTATGAATTATGTGATTTAGCACCAATGATTATAGATATTGATATCACAAATAATGGAACAAATAATTATATTAAAATGCCGATAAATTTTTCTGGTGATGTTATAATTGATTATGGTGATGAAATAGTTAAAATAAATAACATAGAACATACATATAAAGAAGCAAAAACGTATCAAATAAAAATATATGGTGAGATTGATGCTTTTGATTGTAATGCGCATTATGACAATCCTAAACTAAGAATAAATCAAAAAGGACTTGGATATATTACTAAAATATTGCAATATGGAGAAAGCAAAATGAAAAAACTAAATTTTTATGGATGTTCAAATTTAGTTGATATACCTGATAAATTGCCAATAACTGTTACTGATATTAGTTGGTTATTTTTTTCTTGTCAAAATATCAATAAAGATTTATCAAAATTTATTACAACACAAGTAACTGATATGAGTTTTGCTTTTGCGTATAGCAGTTTCAATAATTCTTTGGCATCATTTGACACATCAAATGTTAAATATTTTGATTGTATGTTTTTGAAAGCATTAAAGTTTAATCAATCATTAGAGCATTTCTCATTTGAAAATTGTTATTCATCTACAAATTTTATTACAGATGCTATCCAATTAGAAAAACAAAATAGTGAGTCTTGTAATTTTTAAACATAAAAATTGAAAGTTTAACAGTTAAATTATTATTTATTAGTATATATAAAAAATGGCTAAAAACTACTATAATCTGTTTGACAATATTGTGAAAGCAAATAAATTACACAGACTTACAGAAGAATTAAAAGATGATATTACCGAAGAAAGAAAACAATTCTTAGAAAATCTAATTAAAAAAGAAGGTGAAACAAAATATAAATATGTTGAAGAAGAAGATAAAGTCAAACAACATATTGACATACTTAAAACAAATCAATATAAAAAAATGTGGCGTCTATTAAGTGATGACCAAAAAGAAGTAAAAATGAATGAATTTATTAAAGCAAATAATATTACTGATGCTAATATTATTGACAATCTTAAAAATGTAGAAAATAAATTAGTCGTTTATGATAAAATAAAGTCTGTCATTACTGAAATAAAAATATTAGAGAAAAATCCAGAAAATGTTTTTGTGCTTAAAGTTAGTAAGGCAAAAGGGAATTAATATTATTTATTGGCATACTTCATAACCATTTTCAAATTATTAATAGGATGAGTAATCCGAATATGGCGGTGGGGTTTGTTGAAAGTTAGGAGACGCTGGTGCTGCGTATGGTTGTGCTACGTATGGTAGTTGATATGAAGGTCGATCTAAATGTGTAAAATCTTGAAATCTATCCCTTATAAATTTACCAGCGTTTCCAAAAGCACCAGTCGGCATACTTCCTCCTCCTCCTCCTCCTGTTTTCACAACAACAACAATAATTGCTATACAAATAAGAAATGCTAAAATTGAAGTAACAAGATTTCCAATAAGAAAATAAAAATTATTTAGTTTGGATTCTTTATAACTAGGATTATCATTATATGCTTGAATGCCTATTGAACTTGTAGCAATTGAGAAAATACATGTGATACAAATCAATATACATAAAATTATAATTTGAATCATTATTATTTATATTAGAACAATTTATTTTTTTTTTTTTATAAATGTGAAAATAAAATTATTGGGATATGAATTTGGTAAATTTCCCAGTTTTTATTATATAGCCACAATAAATTCCTGAACCAATCATTGTTAATGTACTCATAACCAAAGAAACAATAACATAAGTATATGATACACGATATTTTTTTTTCATACTGTCATTACCCATATAAGTAATTAATGAGAGAATGCTATTAGTAAGTATAAGAATACAAACTAAAAATACAACCGCACATAATATCACTTTGTTATTAATATCATAAATCAAGTATCCTGAACTTAATAAAAGCATTAATATACTAATACATAATTCAACTATAATAAAAATATAAGTACCAGTATTAGTATCTTTTAGTGTATCATTATCAACAAAACTCTGAATTGCTACAACAGCATTTACCAATAATAATAAACCTATAATACTTGTGACAGTTGCCAAAGCAGTTTTATTTTCTATTTTTAGTGCTATGTATCCCCAATAACATAAACTTATCATTGTTAATACACTGAATATTGCTGTTTGTGTAATAATAAATATAAAAGTTTTTTTATTATTTTCTTTTATATTACTATCAGCCATATAGGCTTGTAAAGACATAATACTTGGGACAAGTAAAATCAGAGAAATAACTGTAATAACAAGAAATACCGTTGTTATTTTACTACTATGTTTTTCCATAAAAGTATTCGAGTTTTTTATAAAGTTAAAAGTTCCCCTATTTGCCATTATATTATATATTTAGTAATAAAATATTGTCATAAATTAAAAATTATTTAATACAATAATTTTTCTCCATTTGTTGTTAAAACTTTTTGTTTTATCTTAAATTCTCCATTATGTAATCTATCGTGGCAATCAGAACATAATACAGTTAAATTAAATATGTCATTTTTCTTTATATGTTGTTTATCTTTTACAAAATCATTATCATCACAATTTGACTGATAATTAATATGATGTGTTTCGTGTTGTTTGCCCTTTGATGTGTTCTTTTTATGACATACTGAACATTCATCCATTAATAATTTAGTATTGTATTTAGATTTTTTTGTTAATAATGGTTCATCTCTGTCAATCAAGATATTTTTAATTTCTAATGCTTTATTAATAAAATCACTATCTTTGATAATATATTTTGCTACTGTAATTCCATATATTTTTTCTCCTGTTCCTTCTTTTAATTTTCTGTCATATATTAGACTATCTGTTGCTTCGTCATGTGAGACTTCTAAATGATATGCTTTGATTAGTTTATTATTTTTTATTTCATCAATTGTCATCAATTCGTGTAAATGTGTAGCAAAAATAAATGTTGATTCTAATTTAGACAATCTTAATAATGAAGAAGCAACAATAGCATTTCCAGAAATATGTTCTGTTCCTCTACACACTTCATCACCAATAACAAGAGTATTTTTATTTGACCTTTTTAAGATAGCATTTAATTCTACTATTTCGAGTGAGAAAGAACTAAGTCCTCTAAATAAATTATCATTGCCAGTTATTCTAGTGTATAAAGCATTGTAAGGATAATATATGAACTCTGATGATGGAACATAAAATCCAGATTGTGCCATAATTATAGATATACCTATTGCTTTCATCAAAACTGATTTTCCGGATGAATTCAAACCGTAAATTAACATTCCTTTTAAATTATCATTGCCAATATCAACATCGTGGGGTATATATTCGTGTGTGATAATTCTTTCAACAATTGCGTGTCTTAAATTTCTTGCTTTAATATGACTTGTTTTAGTTTGTGAAATAATTGGTCTAATATAATTATACATTTGTGATACTTTCGCAATTGTATTATAATAATCAATTTGTGTTATTATTTCAATTGATGATTTAATAGATGATTCATATTTATCAACAATTTCTTGCAAAAATAAATAATATTTCTCTTTTGTTAATGATACTAATTTTTCTAATAATTCCTCAATATTTTCTGTCTTGTTTTTTAAAAATGGTAGTGTCATTTTAGTTGAACCACTTATTTGCTTAATACCAAAATCGCTAATGTTAATCACTTTATTTTTGATTATTATTTGATTTACTTTGCTTTTTAATAATTCATATCTTTTTGTTGTCAGTAAAAAATAATGTCCATCTTGTTTATTATGTTTAATGACAATTGCTTTTTTTCCTTCATATTTTTGGTCGTTAATAATTTCATCAAGTTGTTCTAAAACTTCTTCCATTAATATGTGATTATTATTTATGTCATCTTGTAATTCATCTAATTCTGGATAAATATTTTTATTAAAAATATTTTCTTTGATTTCTGTAAAATTATATATTTTTATTTTTTCAATATTAATATATTTCCCCATAAATTCATTTAAATTTCTAATATCTTGTCTAATATGAGATGTTTTAATATGTTTAGTTAATTCGCTATTGCTCTTTAATTTGTCAAATAAACTTATGACTTCTTGAAAACTACTAATAAACTCAGTTAGATTAATTGGTTTTAGAATATTTAGACTAATTTGTCTATAAAGGCGAGAGATATCACAAATATTTTTTAAATGGGGAGTTATAGTTTCAAAATATTTATTTTTTCTAAAAATATCAACAATATTATAAATATTATTAAGTTTCTCTGGTTCAACAAAAGGAGATGTTATAATATGTTTGATATATCTTTTTCCCATATTAGTTTCTGCTTTATTAATAACATCAACAAGACTATGAAATTTTATATTATTGTTTAAATTATTCTTTTCACTAATAATGTTTAATTGTGTGATTGCGCTATTGCCTAAAATTAGATTGTTATTATTGAGAAAAAATATTGGTTGCGAAAGTCCTTTTATTAGGTCATCAAAACACTCTGAAACGTGAGTTAATAAACATACTAATGTTTTTCTAGCATATGTATATTCACCTAAATTAAGAGTGTCAATAATATCAGTCATATTTGTATTATCACTATAAACTTTTTCGAGTAATTTCTTTTGGTATATTATTGTGTGATGAGTTTTAATAATTTCTTTGAATTGATGAAATTTATTATCCAAGTCAAGATATACATGAATTTGTTTCTCACTCAATTTTTTCAAATTCTCAGTGTAAATAATAATCTCTTTTGGATTTAAACTATCAACAAATCTAACAGTTTCATCTAAACCAAATTTCTCATCATCATCAAATGTTTTTGTTTCGTGAATATATACTTCTCCTGTGCTAACATCAATTGCTGACATTCCAATAAAAATAATTATTGAACCATTTTTTTGTATTATTTCCTCAAAAAATATAGCACATATAAAATTTGATGATGGTTTGTAATTCTCACTGATATATGTTGATGGAGTGTGTATAGCAACAACTTTTCTTTCTATTTTTTGTTTCTCATTTTTTGAATTATCATTTATTTGGTCTATCATAACAAGTGTATATCCATTTTCAATTAATATTCCCACATATTTTGTTGTTGCTACCATTGGAAATCCCCACATTTTAGGATTGCTATAATTAATTATTGATTTATCTTTTCCTTTATGTGATACTCGACAGTCTGTTATTTCTTCTAATGTTTCTAAATTTGCTCCTCTATTTTCTAATGCGTACGCTTCATAAAATGAACCAACCTGCATTAATATAAGAGACTTATTGCCAAATTTCTTTTTGTATGTATCGTGATAATCCATATATATTTCTGATATTAGTTTGTTATGTTTGCTCATTATGAATTAATATTAGTATGTATGTGTGTTTTTAATATATAAAATAATATAAAAAATTATATGCTTACATTATTACATACTCACCCGGAAGCACAAACGCTCCTAAAAATAAGTGCCAATAATTATTAAATTTTTATTAAATAATATAATATGCCAAATATTGTATTATTATTGTTTGATTTATTAGTTTTGCCAATTAGTGTTATAAGACTGATAATTATATATTATTTTGGTTCAAAATATAATTTAGAAGGATTTAAATTTTTGGATGTTATAAATCATTCTGACAAACCGTATTTTAATAAAGACGATCAAAATATAGTTAGCACATTGAAAGAAGATTACAGAATGACAATAAGAGATGACACAAGATTATATCCGGTTGATGTATTAAATTTTGTTAAAAATAATATATCATTAATACAAGATAAACAAGAAAGACTTGAAAATACTGAGAATAGTGAAGATTATCAAGAAATAGAAAATGATGAAAATAGAGACATAATCAATAGTATCAAAAATGAATTAGAAAACTTTTTTATTTGAGATTTTCCGATACTTCCAACTATTCCAATGAGAATTTTTGAGTATGATATTATATAGTAGTTTTGTCATTATTAATATTAAATAAAATAATTGTTAGACATTTATTTTTTGTGTGATTCGCGTAATTTGCCAACAATGTATTTATTAAGTGCTTTTTTTACATAACGACTTTCGTGAGGAATGTCATAGAATTTGAAATTATTTTTGTGGCAAAACAGACTGAGAATTTTTTTACATTTACTTAAAGTAAGAATTTCATCCCCAATATAATCACTCTTTTGTTCTAAATCACGACGAGAGTCTTTGCTAATATCATTAGTTTTTGATTCTTCATAACTGATTACTACAACACGTCCATTTTCAATTTTGAGTAATTGTAAAGTTTCAGAAAATTCATATAACCATTTGTCAAGATATTTATGTCTAGCTTCTACAACAACATCATTTACAGCAATAGGATTTTCATCAATGCCAGAACTAGTATAAAAATATGGTCTTATATATGGAACATTAATTAAAGGTCTATATATAGGAACTTGGACGACTGGTCTTACCACAGGAACAATTGGTGAAACAATATTGTTATTATAAATAACATTATTAGGTGTAACAATCAAAGGGGACACTGGTGATACTACAGGTGAGAATATTGGTGAGATCATAATTATATTATATATATTTATATTATTTTCAATTTATAGAAGAAGTATTTTGTTCTATTATGTAATCTGTTATTTTGTCAATAATAAACAATGCTAAATTCAAATTATTAATATTAGTTATTTTATACTCTTTTGATTTTTCAATAATAATATTTTTATTATTTTTAATAAAACTAGTAAAGAAAGTTTCTAGTTTTGCTTTTCCTATATATCTTGATTTTATAATATTATTATCTATCTGTGGTATTTTTTTGGTGATTTTGTCTATATAATATAAACAAATTAAACTGATAAAATCAATCATACGATTATCAATAAATACTAATTCTTCAAAATATGCCATAAAACCCAAATTAAATATACGTATTTTTGTGTCAAGATTTAATTCTTTATTGTTATCAAGCCATAATAATAAATCTTCCATACTATAAATTTTATAATAACTATTTATTATGATTTTTGAGTTAAGAATATTTTTATTTCTAGGAATTTCTTTACATTCATCTGTATAATATTTTTTATTGTCTTTTACATACTGAGATACAGAGCAAATATATTCTTTTTGATTATTTGTTATGTTTTTTTTAGTTTGTGGATGAATAAATGTTTCTCTTGGAGGATGACATTTATCTAGACATTTTAAATTATTTTTTGATAGTTCCATAATATTATAATAACATAAACAAAAATATTGAATTTATAATGCTAAAACATATTTATATATAAAATAAACAAATGCTATCGTCATCTTTAATAAAAAAAATAAATACTCGTGTTATTGACTTATTTGAGAATGCTTATAAAGATAATGAATTAGACAGTATTGATATTAAACAAGAAATACTCAATAAATTATTGCCATATCAAACATTACATACTATAAATATGATTTCAGCAGTTAAAAAAAATATATCATCAATTGATGCCAGTAGCACAGGAACAGGAAAAACATATGTAATAAGTGCTGTATGTAAGCAATTACAAATAAAACCACTTGTTATTTGTCCCAAAAGTATTATTGGAACGTGGAAAAATATATTGAAAAGTTTTGATGTGAAATATATAGATGTTATTAACTATGAAGCAATCTTATCCAAAACTAAAGACAAAAATAGTTATGTTAAATTAATTAACAATAATTATGTTTGGAAATTTGAAGATAATAATGTATTAATCATATTTGATGAAGCACATAAGTGTAAAAATCCTAAAACAAATAATGGAAAATTATTATTATCAACAAAAGATAAAATAAAAACTATATTATTATCAGCAACAATTTGTGATAAAGATGAAGATTTTTATATTTTTGGATATATATTAGGATTGTATAAGAGACAATCAGAAGGTGTAAAATGGTTAGGAACAATGAGAAGAGAAATGAAAAATCAATACAAAAATAAAAGCACTAATATACTTGAAAATTTTATATTTCCACAAAAAGGAAGCAAAATGTCGATGACAGATTTAGGAGATAGTTATCCAAAAAATCAAATAAGTATTGAATGTTATTCAGTGGATGATAAAGACAAAGAAACTATAAATAAATATTATGAGGAAGTAAAAATGAATAAATTTAAAATTGTTGCTAATATCAAAATGAGACAAGTTATAGAAAATATTAAAGTAAAAATTATGTGCGATTTATGTGAAACATATTATTTACAAAATAATTCAATTGTATTTTTTGTAAATTTTAGGTCATCTTTTGCTTTAATTGAAAAATATTTAACAAATAAAAATATATTATTTGCTAAAATTGATGGTTCTCAAACTGATGTAGAAAGACAAGATAATATAGATTTATTCCAAACAAATAAAGTAAGAGCAATTATTTGTATGATACAGACTGGGGGGATTTCAATAAGTCTTCACGATATTAATGGAACAAATCCAAGAATTTCTTTGATTAGTCCATCATATTCACATATTGAATTAATACAAACATTAGGAAGAATTTATAGGTCAGGGTGTCTTACACCATGTGTCCAAAAAATAATATTTTGTGAGGATACATTTGAAGAAAATATAGTTAGTATTCTGAAAAATAAAAAAAATATGTTGGATACACTTAGTGATAAAGATTTTGAGTTTTAATTTTTTTTGGCATTTTATCTTGTTCAACATTTGAACCATAAAACATTAATTCATTACTTGTCATACTTGTCAAATCAAAAGAAGTAAAATCTTGGTCTAAATTAGAGCAATAATCAAACATCCTACCCATAAAAACAACATTGCGTGTATCAAAATTATCCAGTTTTTGATTAAAACTAGAACATTCAGCAAACATACATTCCATATTTTTTACTTTATCTGTTCTAAAATTATTTAATGACTGATTAAAATCAGAACATTGATAGAACATTGATTCCATATTGATTACATTTGATGTATCAAAATTATCAATATTTTGATTAAATCTATAACATTTATAAAACATAAAACTCATATAAATTACTTTTGATGTTATAAAATTAGAAATATTTTGATTAAAATGATGACATTTATCAAACATATATGACATATCTACAACATTGGAAGTGTCAAAATTTGATATATCATTATTAAATATATAACATCCTTCAAACATACTTGACATATCTGTAATATTTGATGTATTATAATTTGATAAATCACAATTAAGATAATTGCAATTTAAAAACATCTTGTGTAGTGATGTTATTTTTGGTGGCAAATAATTAGGAACACTACGTAAAAACCAACAATTTGAAAAATTAATTTTTGTAAAATCGTGAGAACCATATGAATATACATTAGTCAGTGAAACACACATTGGAATAATACTATAATCAAGTTTAGTGGCATCACTAATTATTTTTACTGTATAATTTCCAATATCAGCAAATACATGTGAATGAGATTTATTTATTGTATTATTATCCCAATGGATTTCCAAAAAACTATAACTATCAATCGGGATAATTACTTTTGTATTTGGTTTTCTAATATTGTAAGTCATTATCATTGGTTCATAATATAAATATCCTATGATACGATAAAGTTCTTTTTCATTTAGCATTGTATTAAATTCCGCTTTCATTTTTTTTAGCATAAAATTTAGAATAATTTAATATATTTATTCTAATACATTAAATTTCAATTTTTTTGTTTATTACTAATATGTCTAACACCCATTATTGTTATATTTTGAAGAACATATCAAATAATAAAAAAATATATATTGGATATACAACTGACCCCAAAAGAAGAATAAGACAACATAATCAAGAATTGGTAGGGGGAGCAAAATATACAAAATATAATAAAGAATGGATAATGTTTGTTATTATTAAAGGTTTTCCTAATATGATAAATGCTTTACAATTTGAATGGAGATTAAAACATCCTGATAATAAAAGAAAAAAAAATAATAAATATGATTCTCCTGAAAAAATAATAAATGGATTACAAGAAGTATTACAATTAGAAAAATGGACGAATAATTCAACAATAATGACCGAAGATATTAATTTAGATATTTGGATATTAGAAGATTATTATAATTATTTGTCAATAAATAAAGATAATATAAAAATTAATATTGCTAAATTAGAGACAAATAATATTATTAATTTTGTCAAATTTCAAACAAATAATATTGTTTAGTATTTATAAATATGTATATAAATAATTTCATTGATATTGATTTTTCTACATTAATAAAACAAAATGTTGTAAAATATACTTTTCCTAAATTAAATATTATAGAGCAGGATTTATTACATAAATATTTGTGTGATTTAGTTCAATTTATTGCTATCGTTCATAATATGTTTGATCCTGAGAAAAATTTTATAACAAAACTGAAAATGAATAATTATAAAGATTTACGTTGGTTATTATTATCATTATTGCCTCATATAAATACAGATGCTGATAAAACAAAAATATATTCTTTAAATGATATTTATATTAGACAACACGATGAAAATATAGATATTGATAAAGAAGAACCAAAATTTGTGTATTCTAATATACAATATGGAAGACACAAACGAAGCAGTAAAAATACATTTATAGAATTTGATAAATCTCATTTAGAAGAAAATTATTATTTTTTATTACACGCAATTAAAGAAAGTAGAAATAAATTACATGTAAATTGGATAGAAGTATTACCAGTAACAAATAATGAAATTAATATTACTGAAAAACTAGAATATATCGATCCGATTAAATCATATGTTGAACATATTAAATCATATGTTGAACAGACTGATATTACAGATTTACGTAATAAATTCAAAAATAATATTAATATTGAAGATGTTTATAATACAATTACAACAAGTTTGTATGATAATATTAGAGATTGTAGATGGTTAATTTTTGATTGTGCTATTAATTCTAATAATAATTTTGTTATCAAACCTTTAATACAAACTCTTGAAATAGTATTTGATAATACATTACAATATATAATTGACAATAAATCAGAAAAAATTCCTAATAATATTATTGATGATATTGATAAAAGATGGAAACGATTTTTGTCTAATTATGAGCAAAATATTACTTGGATACATATTCAAGATAATTTAAGTATTGATACTTTGACAATGGATGTGATTATTAAAAGTATAATTATTTTTTTTAACAAAGAAAATGAAACAAAAACAAAAATAAAATACACGCGACCTGAAAATTTAATTTATGAAGAATACACAGAAGATGAAAAATTAACAGACCCCAATTATATTAGTAAAAATTTGATATTAACAACTGCTAAATCTATTAAAATTCAAGATATTATAGATTTCTTAAATTTCAATATTAAATTTTTGAAAAAATCCTGGTATGGTTATATGTTATTTGATAATAATATTTTAAAATCTGAAGATATATTAATCGATACTTATGTTATCAATCTAAAAAATATATATAATTATTGTAAATGTTTTTTAACATACATAGTAGTTAATAATGAAAAAAGAAAAATACAAACATTGCCTAAAAAATGGTGTAGTCTTGGTTCAGATGAGATAAAACTTATTGAAGAAAGAATTAATATTAATTTTCAAGAAAAAAATATAGATATACGATGGTTCAAGATTGATACAAATTTAAAACACAAAGAATTACTCAAACATAATACGGAGTTTGATAAAATTAATGAACTTACAAAAGAAATATTAATTGAAATACAATCATACATTAGAAAAATAGTTGTGATGAGTTTGAAAAATCGTGGAGTATTATCTTATCTTACTTTTGAAAATTTAGATTTTAGGGATAATTCAAAATATAATATTACTAATACTGATGATGAAATTAAATTAAAAACTGAAATTTATGAGAAATATAAAGATAATACACAATATAATGAAGCAAAGTATTATCTAACAAATGAGCAATACACGCCAACATATTTTGAAACATTAAAAGAATATACTTGGACTTTTATGACATCATTTCATTGGATTGCACAAATTAATTTTGTGACAAAATTCATAAATAATAGAATTAATTACATAACAGCGGGTACAGGAGCCGGTAAGACAACACAAATACCAAAATTATATTTATATTATTACAAATCATTGGAATATAAAGATGATGCTACTATTATTATATCAGTTCCAAGAACAAATATTTCTATTGGAACAAGCAAACGTGTAGCACAAGAATTAGGCATATTTGAAAATACACAAGATATTATTATTCAAAAAAGAACAAGTAAAGAAGATACACTTACAAAAGGGAACTATCCTAAAATACAATTTATCACTGATGGTGTTGTAGTTAATTGGGTAAAAAATCCATTTCTACGATTTTTTGAACCATTGAAAATTAATAAAGCAAATAATGAACAAATTGAAGATAAATATTTGATTTTTAGAGAAGCAAATATAATTGGAGATTGTATTATTATAGATGAAGCGCACGAACACAATAAAAATATGGATATTATATTGTCTCTTTTAAATAATTGTTTAAAACACGAAAACCGCGTTAAAGTATGTATAATGAGTGCTACTATTGATAGTGATGAACCAGCATACAGAAGATTTTATAGAAGTATAAATGACAATTTGAAATATCCACTCAGCAAATGGATAGAAACAAATAAACTTGATAGAATAAATGTTGATAGAAGATTACACATAGCGCAACCAGATGAAATTATTCATAAAATTACAGAACATTTTATGCCAGACAAAAAAGATGATCCTGCAAAAATAGGAGACGTAATAAAATCAATAATATCAACGTCGAGTTATGGAGATATATTATTATTTATGCCAGGAACAGCAGAAATATATAGTATTATAGAAATGCTTAATAGTGATAATTATTTACCAGATGATGTAATTGCGGTTCCATATCACGCTAGTTTAAAAAACATATACAAAGATTTTATAGAAAATATAGACAAAAAGCGAGATATATTCAAAATTAAGAAATCTAGCAATATTGATTTTAAAGGAATAGACACAATAGTAAAATTTAGTAATTCACAAATTAATCCATATAAGCGATTTATTATTGTATCAACAAATGTAGCAGAAGCAAGTATCACAATAAAAACATTAAAATTTGTAGTAGATACAGGAACACAAAAAAATCTTGTTTATAATACAGAAAACAGAAATAGTTTCATTCAAACAAGTTATATTACAGAAGATAGCAGAAAACAAAGAAGAGGGCGTGTTGGTCGTGTTTCTAGTGGCGATGCTTATTTTTTATACGATCACGATGATGTTAAAACAAATAAAAAGCAATATAATATCGCAATAAGTGATATAAGTTTGGATGTATTGTTAGATTTATTAAAGATAAAACAAGATATACCAATCGTGTCAAAAAGTGTTAAAAATATATTATTGGGTAAAAAACTGACTGATGAAGATACTAAATTTTTAGAGCAACCATTTAAAGACGCAATATTCAAACACAAAGAGTATGGCACAACTAAAGACCATTATGAGAAATATATGGAGGAATTACGAAAAATAATAAACTCACAATATACTTTGAAAAATAAATTATACACATATTATGGAAATAATACTCATTATGATTATGATTATGATAGAAATGACAAAAATTTTTATAACACATATATTTCTGGTTTTCATAAAAGTCAATTAAATGATGCTAATGGAAAATTTTATTTAATCCATCCAGAAGAATTAAATATTAAAAGAAATATTGCTGGTGAAATAGTCTCAAGTAATAAAATAAATTCTGACAAAATGATAAGTTTTTGGTTGATTTTACTTAATTATGGTTTTATTGGTGTCAATGTTAAAAATAATAAGAAAACAATGTTTAAAAACAGTTGGGGAAAATTCTTTACACAATTTAATAGCAGAATAACAACAATATTTGAAAAGTTTAGTTATGCTAGGCACATATTTTTTGCAAAATTAATCATGAGTAGTGATAAAACATTTGATGAATTTATTAACATAATAGCTTTATTAACTATTTCAAGTGGTAATATTGAAAATATTTATAATTTTTCATATTTAGATAATTCAACCCTAAGTAATTATAAGAAAAATGAACAAAAAAAACAAGAAATACACAAATTATTCAGTATCATAGATATGAATAATAAATCAGATAATAAATCAGACATTGAAACATATAAATTACTTGCTAAAAAACTAAAACAATTAGAATCAAAAGTAATTTCACAATTACCAATATACACAAATGAAACTATTGACAGAAATATATTAGAAGGAGAACAAGTTATAGAAGAGGATGATATAGAAGAAAAGATAACAAAAGAAAATACAACAAAAGAAGAAAAACAAAGAAAACAATACAGACAGAACCGAAAAAATGATAAATTATTTGAGACTTTAACAAATATATTAAGAGGGTCTCATATTGATGTTAAGAAACTTATGAATTTTTATAAAACAAGTGCGAGTATAAAAAATTTATGGGAAAGTGTATTTACAAAAACACAAACAAAGTTTTTTAAAAGAGATAATTATTCATATAGTGCTTTATTAATTAAATACAATATTAATCCTTACACTGCTATATTTTTATTGGCAAATCCATATAATATATTACATAAATGTAAAAACACAAATAGTTTCTTTTATGTATTCAATCCATCAATATTAGAATTACGAGTAATTGATACAAAAACAACAACGGTTGATAGTAAATTTCATAACGAATATATATTTATCATAACAGAAAATATAAATACAAAAAAAATAAATACATTAATAAGTGTTTCTCTTAATGATTTACAATTAGTAGCAAACATATACAGATATACAAGTTATTTTATAAAATATAATTACCAGAATATAACATTAAAGTTGGGAGATGTACTTAGTAAATTCTCTTATACTAATAATGAAGATGTTGGAGTGTCAAATAACCTGGTATATACAATAAAATTTGTCATAGAACAATTAAAAGAAAATAGTACATCACATACCAATACATTAGTAAAAGAATTACATAAAGAATTTGACGATTATGATTTAATGTTAGACAGAATAATCTAATTATGTGACTTAACAATTTCATTATTTAGCAAATATAATAATTTATTTATTTGTTGATTTGTATATTTATTATTCATAAAATCATTCATATTAATATTAATTTGTTTCAAGAATTTGTCACGATAATCAATAATATTTTTTGAGTAATTTCTTATTATATTTTTATAACTAAGTCTTTGATTTTTAATATTTGACAATAATATTTTTATTAATTTTTCTCTGGTGATATCTTCAAATGTTAATCTATTGTCAATATACCATATTGCCCATATTGCGCAAAAACCTTTTGGATCTCCTATTTTTATGCTATTATTTTCAACTGAATCAAGAATCTGAAAACTAATTTTTGGCAAATATTTATCAGGAGATATGTATATAATTTTGCTATCAATATTCTTAAAATATTTCTCAAGAAGTTCATCTAGATATTCTGCCTTGTAGTCAAAATTAGACGAAATATTTTTGCCGTGTGGTTCAAATCTTTCAATTTCATAATTATTTTTGTCAAATAATAAATAATTTGAGTGAGAACCATTTTTAATTTCAATTCCAATAGGTATAATAATAAATCTCTTGTTATTTGTCAATGCTTTTTCAAATAATAATACAAAATTTTCAATCATTATTAATTTATTATCTTTCCATACTATCTCAAAACTAATAAACTCACAATTATCATTAATAACCATTCCTCTTTCTTTGTAAAAATCACACATTCTCTCATTTATTATCTCATTTTTATTGTTTATTATAGAGCAAACATTTTTATGTTTTTTCATTAAAAATATAATTCCAATTAATATATCAAATAATGTTCCTGTAAAAGTGCAAAACTCAATATTTTCTCCTTCATCAAGTGTAATACATTTTTTTATGTCTCTTGGGTAAGACTTTACACATATATTTGTTTGTTTTATTTTGAATAATTCTAGGTTGTTTAATATTTTTTTCTTTATTTCACTCATACAATATTTAGTATTTTTTTTATCAACACATTTAATATCATCTTCATCAATCCATTTTTTATCATTTGTTTGCAATACATGAATATATGCTGACACTAATAAATTCATAAAATGTTCTTTATCATCTTTTGATACATAATCATATGGTGTTTTATTAGCATCATTAAAAACAAAAATATTTAATTTTTTTTTCGCAAGTATATTTTCATATTTTTTCCATAATTCATTAATACATAGATAATGTAATATTGAATTATTATATTTATCAATGATATTAACATTTGTATTTTCTATTAAAGTTTCTAAATAATAACTCTTTGATGAGTCATAATTCTCAAATATTATATGTAATGGCAAATCACCATATATGTCTGTTATATTACAATTTATTTCTATCTTTTTATTCTGTATCAATTTTTTACAACTTTCTTTTTCATCTTGTTTCACACACCACATTAATGGTGTATTTCCCATATTATCTTGTATATTTGGGTCAGCACCATAATCAAGTAATAAATTTATCATATCATAATTATTCCACGCAACAGCATAATGTAATGGTGTGTATTCATTGCCGTCATCCTGTATTTTGGGATTTGCTTTATTTTCAAGTAATAATTTTGTTATTTCATTTGTTTGTAAATTTAATGACAAGTGTAATGCTGTATCACCAGTATTTAACGTTTTTGTATTTATATAAATGCCATTATCAATTATCATTTTACAAACTTCTAAATTTTTCTTTCTTATCGCAAGATGTAATGAATTATAACCATCATTATTATGTATATTTACGTTTGATTTATTTTTTAATAATAATTTTATTATTTCTATTTTATTATTTTTTATCGCATAATGTAGTGGAATTTGTCCTGCGTTATCTTTTATGTCAATTATTGATAATCCAATATTTTCAACAGCATAATTAATAATTGCTTCAATGATATCATAATAATCTGATATGATTGCTTCATACAATAATGACCTATTATAAAAATCAACAACATCAATATTACATTTTTTTTCCAGTAATAATTTTACAATATCCAGTTTATTGTATTTTATCGCATACAATATCAAATTATAATTATTGCCATCTTTTTTATTTAAATTTATATTTTCATATGAATTAATCGTTTCTTTTAATTTATCCCATTCGTGATTTCTCATACATTCAAATAAATATTCATTAGTTTTATTATCTTCATCCATAATTATAATATAGTATATTAATTTTTATTTATCTTAATTCTATTATAAGTCTATCAATATAATAAATAAATATTTTTTCTAATATTAATTTTCTTTCAATATGATATTTTCTGATATTTTCAATTGCTGTTTGAAAATTCATAAACATAATATTGCCAATCTCATCTTTTTGTGATTCGGTAACATTATTTTCTGGTTTTTTGTCACTTATTTGTTCTGCTACAAAATAAACGTGTCGGTATGATATTCCATTTGTTCCCACAAAATCTTCAACTAATGGTTCAATCTCGTGTATGATTTTATAATCATCATTTGTAAATCCTGTCTCCTCATTAAATTCTCTCATTGCGCAATCTATATCACTTTCACACTCATTTCTATTTTTTCGTCCTTTCGGAAATCCCCATTCATCATTATCATACTCGGAAAATACATTTTCAGTTAATATTTTAAGATTTATATATGGTCCATCAATTTTATTATCATTTTTCAATAAATTATAATTACTCAAAGATGTTTTTTTTCTTTGATTAAATTTATTCTCTCTATTTCTCCATAAATCTTTCCATAACATATCAAATCCATCATCTTTTAATAATGACATTTTTATTTTCTCAATTTCGCTTGTTTTCATTTGTTTAAACAAATATTTAATTTGGTCTGTTTTATCAACCTTATATTCTCCTTTAATAAATTCACTATATCCCAAACTATGTTTTCTACTTATTAATAAAAAATTTAAATTTTCCATTATAATATTTATATTTCTCATATCTGATTCTATTATTTCTTTTCTATTTTTATTATCAGTAAAATCTACTTTTGACAAATCTATTTTTGTGTGTTCTGATTTTATATCCCCAATATTTTTGTGATTTATCAAAATAATTCCCCAACTTGTTATAGGTTCTTTACATTCTTTGTATGAATGATTTTTATTATTGCAATTTAAACACTTAAAATATGTTTTTTTCATATTATTAATTATAATAAATAATAATATTTAACTAACACAAATTATTCTTCTATCTCACTTTCATTATCATTTTCATCATCATCCCCCTCATCATCGCTATTATCGCTTTCTATGTCATAGTCATAATCACCACTCTCTGTATTTTTATTATCTGACAATTTTTTATCCTTTTTATTAAAATCCATGTATTCTTCCGTCTCAAATGTTTCTTGTAATTTATCTATAACATCCTCATCGTCAATAACAGAATCAATATATCCCAAAACAAATATTTCACTTGAACGATTTCTTATCCTTTTTCCCATTACTTTTATATTAATCCACGTGCCATTAGTTATTTGTTTATTTATAATTTCACCTTTTTTATTCTTGGGATAATACGCATTATTTCTAAATTGAATATTGTCTTTATTAATATCTGAACCATTTATAATAAATTTAATTGGACCATTTTGTGCTTTTATTACTACATTATTGATGCCGGTAATTTTTCCAACAATAATTGTTTTCTCGATTGGATTACAAATGCGACACTTAAAATTAACTTTTACTATCCCAGAATTTGTAAAATCCTCAGCCATAACATTAACTATTCCAATATTTTCATCCACACCGTAAATCTTCTCAATATATCCATAATTAAGAAAACATTTATTCACATAATTATATTCCAGACTATGTTTTATTCTCTCAATAATATTATTTGTCATCATATTTGGTGTAACTCTAACTTCCGCATTCAGGTTTGTTACGAAATATGGACCGCTCATTTGTTTTATATTATCATTATATTTTTATCTTTTAAATAATATAGAATTCAATTTTTTTACAAAATATAAAAAATTAAATTTGAACGTCCATAATTTCTTTAATTAAATCACTCTTCGTTTTCATTCCTTGTTTTCCATTCTTTATATGAGTTAATTTTATTCCTAATCTCTTTCCAATATCTTTTAAATCAGCAAATGAATTCTCTTCTGTTACAATTACTTTTTCCATCTTCTCTTCTTTTACTTCTAAATCATCATTTCCAACATTAAATTTATTGTCTTCAGTTTTATTATTAAAATTACAATCTATTTTTTCAACAAACATAGGGGTGTCAATAAGTTTATTAATTAGTTCGCTATTAGTATCACAAAAAACTGGTTCATAATGTTCTTCTTTATGTTTGATTAAAATTAGACTTTTTCTGTATTTAACAAATGTTTCACGTCCAATATATTTAATATTGTCATCAAATAGTTCTATAATAAGAATATTAATATTAAGATAATCAGCAATGTATCTCATTGTATCTCTTCCAATAACAAATTCTTTGATATGTGAATAAAATTCCTTTGATACCCATCCTAATTTATTATAATTGAATTCTTTGTATTTTTCTTTTACATCTTTATAAATTTTTCTCATAAATGTCTCAATGATTTCTTGTTGTTCTGCCTCTTTAAATTTAATAAAATTTTCTATTAATAATGCTATGATACTTGAAACAAACGAAATGTCTGTTTCAGGAAAACTTTTAACAATTGATAAAACACCATAACGAACAAAATTATTCTTTTTGGCAATTGAATGTAAAATATTATCTAGTCTCGCTTTTAATGGAAAAATTGTTGCTTTCTTATTTGTATCAACATAATTTATTTTGTATTCTGCTTCTTCATTTGACAATTTTTCAAGATATGATATATTCTTCTTATTAATTTTATTTTTATTATCTTCAATAAATTTACATAAAGCATCAAGAGTTAGATTTATGTTAGCCATTGTTTTAAGTTATTATATTATGTATATATTAGATATTAAAAATTCAATTTTTATTTTGTTCATTATTCGTTTTACTAATAACAGTCTCATATTTTTGTCTCTTAATTAATCTCTTTTCTTTATTTGTATATTTCATCTTTGGTGTAGCATCAGTATCATCATCACTTAAAACATCAGAAGATAAAATATTCTCGCTCAAACAAGATGTAACAGAATTAATTCTTTCTAGTGTTTCTTTTTCTATTTGTGTTATTAGTTCTTCAATCTTAAGATAAGTCTCATTTGAATAATTATGAAAATACATTAAACATCCATAACTATTTTTTGTTTCTTTTACACTATCATTATTATCAATTATTATTTTCTTTATTTTTTTCAAATTATCTTTATTACTCATTTGACTTATTTTTGTAGCCAATAATTTTTTCTTTTCAAATGGATAATCATCCGTCATTATTTATTATAAATATATTTATATCTTGTTAATTAGCGCTCGATTATAGTTTGATGTATAAAATTTTATTAAATAATAATTATATATAAATGATAAATTCAAGTAGTCCATTTGATAATACATTAATAAATAGTAATCAAGATAACATAAAAATTAGTAGCAATGATGGATTGTCAAGTATTAGTAATGTTGATAATGATACAGAATCAAGTGTCATAAATGAAGAACTAAAAGATGAAGTCAAAGAACTAATGAAGAAAGATTTCACACATCCTAAACACGATGACCCAAATATACAATATAAATTATACAAAAAGCGAGAATATTATTATAATAAAATACCAACCAGACCAACAATAGATGAGAATACGCAATATGATACTATCAAAAAATACAGAGATGATATATGTGGTTCTGATTCCACATTACATCCTCATCAAGGAATGTTGAGTAATTTTATAAATCCTGAAACTCCGTATAGAGGTGTATTAATTTTTCACGGTTTAGGAAGTGGCAAATGTGTTAGCAAAGATACAGAAATATTAGTTGATAATAATTATATCAAAATTGAAGACTTATGGCAAAATAATAATTCAAAAGTTTATTATGATGATGAAAATGGTGAATGGAAACAACAAGACAAAGATTTATTTGTTAAATCTTATAATTACACAAATGAGTTTATTCCAAAAAGAATAGCAAGACTTTACAGAGAAAAAATAAATTCATTTGTTTATGAAGTTATTTTAGATAATAAAAAATCAATTTCACTAACTTATAATCATAAATTATACATAAAACATAATAATGTTTATGAATGGACTAATATTTTTAAAGTAAATGACGAAGTTTGTATTAATATTAATAATAATCCGGGATTTGCGAGAATTGTCAAAATCAATATTCATATTTATAATGATTATGTCTATGATGTTGAAATAGATGAGACACATAATTATATTGCTAATGACATTTTATGTCATAATACATGTGTTGGTGTAGCAATTGCCGAAAAATTCAAAAAATTAGTTCAAAAATATAACACAAAAATTCATATTCTTGTTCCTGGTTCATTTTTAAAAAATAATTGGAAGAAGCATATTATTAAATGTACTAATAATACTTATAAAAACAAAGAAGAAGACAAATATATGTATCAAGATGCAGAAGAAAAAGAAAGACAAATAAAACAAGCATATGCTAACGCATCCCAATATTACAAAGTTATGAGTTATCGTAGTTTTTATAAGCGTGTATCGGGTGATAAAATTATTGAGAAAAATTTAGATAAAAACGAAAAAGGACGTGCGGTATATAGAAAAACAAATGATGGTGAATTTGAGCGAGATTTTGCGATAGATAGAATTTACAATCTTAATAATTCACTCATTATAGTAGATGAAGCGCATAATTTAACTGGAAATGAACAGGGTGCAGCATTAGAAAAAATAATAAGAAATTCAGTAAATTTAAAAGTTGTTCTAATGACGGCTACACCAATGAAAAATTTGGGTTCTGACATTGTTGATTTAATTAATTTTTTGAGACCTGCTGATAGTCCAATGTTAAAAGAAAAAATATTTACACATCATAAAAATTATGAACTTGATCTAAAAGAGGGCGGTTTAGAATATTTTAAAAATATGATTAATGGTTATGTATCTCACGTTCGCGGACAAGACCCTTTAACTTTTGCTAAAAGAGTTGATAGAGGAAGCATACCTAAAGGATTGTTATTTACACATCTTAATGATTATCAAATGTTACCATTTCAACAAGCATTATATGATAAAACATCTCACGATTTTGATGATGTATTAGACCGTTCTATGTCTGCTGTAGCAAATATGGCTTTTCCTGGATTGACGAAAAATAAAGATGATATTGAAGGTTATTATGGGATTGAGGAAATGAATTTTGTTAAAGACCAAATTAAAATTTCTGGTGATTTATTAAATAAAAAAATTAATGAAAAACTTTTTAATAATAAATACAAAAATCAAGAATTAATTACATTAACCAAAGATGGAAAAAACATAACTGGCAAAATATTTGAAATACCCCATCTTAAACTTTTTTCTATCAAGTTTTATAAATGTTTGAAAAAATTAAATAGATTAGTAGCTGGAAAAAAAGGAGTAAAAACAGCTTTTATTTATTCAAATCTTGTTCGTATCGGCATTGATTTATTTCAAGAAATTTTATTACAAAATGGATATTTAATGTATCAAGAAGACACTGAAAATTATGTTTATGAAAATAATACTATTTGTTATTTTTGCGGCAAAACTTATGAATATCATAAATCTCATAAATTACAATCGGGAGGAGGCGATGATGAATTTAGTACAGACTCGGAAACAGATGAAGAAGAATTAGATTTTTCAGAAACATCAACGGAATATTCACCCAGACAAACTAAAAACTTAGGAATTATTCCTAAACATAAATTTAAACCTGCTACATTTTTAACAATAACCGGAAAAGAGAGTGAGAATGAAACCGAAGAAATACCTGACGACAAAAAGAAAATATTGGATGATGTTTTCAATAAAGTAGAAAATAAAGATGGGCGTAATATCAAATTTGTTTTGGGTTCAATTGTCATCAATGAAGGTGTTAGTCTTTTTCATATTGGCGAGGTTCATATATTGGATGCTTATTGGAATCTTGGAAGAGTAGATCAAGTTGTTGGGCGTGGTATTAGATGGTGTTCTCATTATCAACTAATGAATGAAAACAATGTATATCCATATGTTAATGTTTATAAATATGTTATCACATCTGGTTCTGATAAATTAAGCACAGAAGAAGATTTATACAGAAAAGCAGAACAAAAGTTTATTTTAATTAATAAACTTGAACGAGCAATGAAAGAAAGAGCATTGGATTGTCCCTTAAACATAAGTGGAAATATGATCAATGAAGAAATTCTTAAATATGAAACTTGTGAAATTCATAAAGATGCTAAAATTAAATGTCCCTCAATTTGTAATTTTACTAAATGTGATTATAAATGTGATGACCCTAAATTAAATTTTGAGTATTATGACCCCAAACGCAAATTATACAAAGCAATATCAAAAGATAATATTGATTATACTACTTTTACACCTGAATTAGCACAATATGAAATAGAATATGCTAAAAAGAAAATCAAGAATTTGTATATTGGCAATAATGTTTTTACACTTAATGAAATCATAGAATATGTTAAAAATACTTATGATGATGAAAAAAGAAAATTATTTGATGACTTTTTTGTTTATAAAGCACTTGACGATTTTGTGCCAATAACAGAAAATGATTTTAATAATTTCAAAGATGTTATTCTTGACAAAAACAATATTGCTGGTTATTTGATTTACAGAGATATTTATTATATCTTTCAACCTTTTAATGAAAATGAAAATGTTCCATTATATTACAGAACAAATACGCTTCATTTAAAGTTTAATCTTACTTTACACAATTATCTTAAAAGTCTTCCCAAATACAAATCATTGAAAGATGCCAATCAAAATGACAATGAAAAAGACATAACAGTATATAATTTTAATGACACTATTGAATATTATGATGAAAGACCAGAAAATAATGTTGTTGGTATTATTGACAGAGAACTTGACCGCAAAAATAATAAAAATGCTGATGATATACAAGAAGTTTTTAAATTAAGAAACAAACTCCCCAAAAATACTAGCAAAAAGAGAGGCAAGGGTATTCCATCTATTAAAGGTTCAGTATGTTATAATTCAAAAACAAAAGGATATCTTGACAAATTAGCAAAATCATTTGATATCAACACAACCGGAGATATGAATAGAACTGATGTTTGTAATCTAATCCAAGAGAAAATGTTGGAAAAAGAAAAATATGCCACCGGAAAAGACAAAGTAACTTATGTGAGAATCCCTGCTAATCATCCTAAATATCCTTTTCCTTATAATTTGGAAGATAGAGTTAAATATGTTATTGACAAAATAAAATCTGGTTCTAAAAATGTTCTCGAATTTACTGTCAAAGAAGAAAAGAAAAATAAATTTCCAGTGTATCATATTAATATTAAGACAAATAAAGATGATGATAATGAATTATTCGCAAAATATGGGGCAGTTAAAAATAAAAATATGTGGACTATCGTAATTGAATAACAATGATAATAAAAATTGAATATTAAATATTTAAAAAACTATAATATAACAATGGATAATATGACAGAAATGGATGGAGGTAGAAAAAAAAGAATTACTAAGAAATCTACTAATAATTTTTTTGTTGATGATAATAATATTATTAGTGATACTAAATATGATATGTATCAAGGAGAAATAGCAAGTATTGAGAGACCAGACATATCTTACATAGGTTTTATGAATAGTAGTATATTATCTGATAAAATGTCAAGATACAAAAAAGAAGAAGAATATATAGAACCAACCCATATTGAAGATAATAAAACCCCCATTTGTTTAAAATTAACAGCACCCAAAATAAATATTGAGAAATTATCTTTGTCGCCAATATTTAGAGACGATGTAAATTATCCCAAATTTTCTCTTGGATTTCATCATTGGATACACGCATCTAAAAGCAAGTCTTATAAATTTGATGCTTTTAAGGGCAAAAAGAAAGTATATAATGTTGTAAATGGTTATGAATGTAATATTGATGATTATGATAAAAATATTTCTGATAATAAATTATTTGAGACAAATATTCTTTGTCAAGATTTTTACGCTTTATGGGAAGTCATATTTTACTATGATTTAATTAATCCTAGCAACAAATCATTTAAATCACTTAGCATAACCCAAAATTATGGATTTTCAGTTCAAACTATTATGACTTTTCGTAAATTATATTGCGATAATAAAAATGATGAATACCATGTGTATAACGAGAATATTGAAAATAATTATGAGAATGAAGATGAAAAAGAATTCTATAAAACCAATCCTAAAAATATTGAATTGAATAAGAAAAATATTAAAGACATTGATTTGATAGTTTCAGAATGTGGAAAACAATGGAATTTAGAAAACATACAAGAGCAACAATCAGCATTTATGATTTATGAACAAATTATTAGAGCAATTAATTGCCAGAAAAAAGGTGGATGCTTTGTTTTAAAAATGTATGAATTATTAACAGACATAAGTTTGAAATTATTAGTAATATTACAATATTTCTATGAGGAAGTACATATCATTAAACCATTGATGAGTCGTGATTTTAATTCTGACAAATATGTTGTTTGTAAAAACTTTTTAAATGCTAAAATTCCAGCCTCACTAACTATAATTAAACCAACCAGTAAATATTTATGTGATATATTTCCATCCCTAACACTATCAAATGAATTATATAAAGAAATCACCAATTTTAATATTAATACAACAAATCAGCAATTCAAAGTAATTAATAAAATGATTGAATACATTGATAGTGCTAATTATCACGGCGACTTATACACAAATTATCGAGAAAGACAAATAAGGTTATCATCATATTGGTCTAATATTTTTATTGTCACAAATTATAAAGATAATGATAGTCAAAAATTATTAGTAAAAAATGTAAGTGCGGTTAAGAAACCGGTAGTAGTAAAAGAAGATATTAAAGAAAAGAAAGTTAAGAGAATAATAAGCAAGAAAGGGAGCAAGAAGGGGAGCATGAAGGGGAGCAAGAAGGGGAGCAAGAAGGGGAGCAAGAAGGGGAGCAAGAAGGACTAATTATTTTTTATAGTTTAATGAAATATTATGAAAAAAATGAAAAAATCAATATATTGTATTTTTCTTTTATATAATTAAATTTAGTTTTTGTAGAATGGATTCATCTACATCTCCCCAGGTCTCTGCCCCTGTCTCTGCCCATGTCTCTGCCTCTGCAGCAAGCTCTTTGGATAATATAGTACCGACGCAGCAATTATCTTATGAGAATGTCCCGGCATCCGAGGCTACCAAGAAGTTTATCGAGGTATCATCGCAGATGGGAGTCACATGTGCCGGGATTCTACCCAAGCCAGACGGTACGTGTAATGTACATGCATTCAGAACTCAGGTGGAGTTTAATGCGTATGCGGCAAAATATAAGCCGCGTTGCTTTGATTACAATGACGTACTCAATTCCTTTGATATAAAGGGAAAACCATCCGTTGCGTCAAAAATAGCGGATGCCTTATCTGAAATCTTCGGGGAGGTTACAATTCTCTCGTATATTGGAGGGAAACCAGACGGGACAAAGGACGCTAGTGAATACAAGATTATAGTTGAGTTGATAAACAATATTATTGCCTCCGAACGCGGTGTTCCATGTATTATTTCCTACGTGGAATCAACAGGAAAACTTCCTGCTGTTTGGGATGGTTCAAAGGCGTGGATTCTCCAATCATGTCTTTCTCATCACCCAGGAATGCGTGCTTTTTTGGTTGACGACAAGCTGAAAAATGTTGAGCCATTGAAAAGTATCGTAAATGCTACAGGCATTGTGATCTCGCGATTTACCGCAAAAACTCCAAAATGCTGGAAGAATCGCATTTTGGAGTTTTTTCGCGTTCTAAAACACGTGCTTCCAGAGCGCTACAAAACCCAACGCGCATTTGAAGATTGTTTGAACGGATGGTTAAAACCTCAACCGGTTGCTCCGCCCCAAGAAGCGCAATCAAGCGCTCATATGGGTTGTCCGTATTGTACATTTTAAAATTTTCTATTATTTCTAATAACATAAAATATGAAAACATAATATAAATGTCCCTATGTAAATACAACAAAATATTTGGCAATCCTGGCGAAGGTGCTCACTCATACAGGGTATTAAATATTGCGATTGTCGATGTTTTGGCTACTATAATAGTGGCATTTATTATTCACAAATTGACTGGATATAATTTTATTTATATAGCATTATTTTTATTTGGTTTGGGAATAATATTACATCGTATATTTTGTGTGAGAACAACTATTGATAAATTATTATTTGCTGATTCAGTTAGTGATAAAAAAACCGATATTCGAGAGACTGAGTGGGAATGAGATGTTATTATTGTTTCTGATATGTATCGTGTGGGAGCCACTAAGTCCAAGCATAACAGATGTAGTAAAATTTCCAAAATCCAAGTCAAAATCAACAAAATAACCATAAGTATCTGGTGGGGATGCCTTATTTGTTATGTTGCCTTTACAAAGAATGACACCATCACGGTAAATGTATATTGGCATTCCGGTATGGTCTTCGGCGTGGACATAAGCAGGAATCCACAGTTGGAAAAGGATTTTCAGAAGTTCGTTCTCAACAAACAAATGTTTCAGCATTGGGCAAAATGACTTATCGCAAATTTTGTCAACATCACCCAGAAAACTGACACCGGATTGAATAAGGTGTAAAGAGGTAGGGTCTCCAAACCATCCATTTTCTTGAGCGAACATATCGAGAAGGTAATGCGAATTTTCATTTTTAGCAAGAAGTCTCAGTGCAAAATCCCGATCCGGATAACCCAATAATTGTCTCAGAATTCTTCCCATTTCTCGTTCATTAAATGGCATTTGGAGAATTGAACGAGGTTTTCTTGTTTTGAATAGTTCTTCAAAAATTTTAGTGTCAAGATCCATTGGCGTTTGTGTATCATCACTTATTTTAAGTTTTTTTGGAGGACTTTCTTGAGAACTTTGAGAACTAGCAAGTGTAAGATCGAGTTCCAATAAGTCATCATCTTCATCAATTGGCAGTTTGCGTTTTTCACGCTTTTCACGCTTTTCACGCTTTTTACATGTGGGGGGCGAGTCATCCATTTCTATTGTTATCACCACTAAATATTAGTATTATTTGTAATATCTCTCAATAATTCTGTTTTTTCATTTTTTATGTTTATATTATTATTCATATTTTGATAATATAAAATATAATGTTTATAAGAGTATTCTATTCGGTAAAATGTAGTGAATGTATGAATTTATTACAAGTAATCACGAATGAGAATATTATTAAAATGTTTATTCCTGTTTGTCTCGATAATTTTACATCATCTCAAATATCAACATTGAGTATAAAAGAAATTCCAGCAATAGTCATATCTAATAATAACACACCCCCAATTATTTATGAAGGTCCGCAACAATGTTCAACGTGGTTAAATAGTTTTATTGTCAATCGTCGAAAAAATCTTATTCAACAAACAGAAGCAAACAGAAAGAATATACAACAAGCACAAAATGAATTACGCAAGAACGAAGAAGGAGCAATTGAATACAATGAAAATGAAATGGAAGGTATAAGTGATAGTTATTCATATAATAATGTTGATTTGGCACAACCTAAAAATTTCGTTATGGTTGGCAATGAAGATAAACAACATATTGTAACAGTTAATGAAAATGAAAGTAAATTTAGCAAGAATGAATTAAGAGCAAAAATGTCTGATTTGAATATTCAACGAAATATAGATACAAAAGAATATTCACAATTTATGGAACAGTCGCAGATACAAAAAATTGTTAACAATCTTAATTAATTTTGATAAAAATTAATTGAGATTGTTAATAATTTTTTATTATTTTTTGATAACAAAAAATTGTTAACAATCTTAATTAATTTTGATAAAAATTAATTGAGATTGTTAATAATTTTTTATTATTTTTTGATAACAAAAAATTGTTAACAATCTTAATTAATTTTGATATTGTTAATTAATTTTTATTTCAACATTTGGATAATACTTTTTTATGTAATTAACTATATTTTTATTGGCATCATCTTTGAAATTAAATTCAATACAAATTAATTTATCCAGATTAATTTTATTAAGAACTGCTATTTGTTGAAATACTTGAAAAGCCTTACCATTTTTTAGAACAGATATACTGTAATTAAATAAATTTTCCAGAATTTTGTTATAGTTTTTATAAAACCTTTTATATTTTCTTTTGTATAGTTTATTTTTTCCGTTGTGTTCCATTAATATGTCAGGAGAACTAGAATGATGGTTGCTAATATAAAATGTTCTGTTAAACAACAAATCAGAAGTAAAATACAATGTTATTCTACTATATATTTTATATGTAAATAGTTCTTTTATACAAGAAAAATATACGAATTTATTTTCTGTGTATAATCCCGAACCCTCGCCGTTTATTTTTTTATAGCCTTCACTTTTTAACAACGAATATGATTTTAGATAACCATCTTTTAGTATATTCTTTAATGAACGCAGATTTGTGTTATGAGATAGGAACATATATGATGTATGTAGATAATATATATTTTTATATAAAAGGATGGATAATAATATGAAATTTTCGATATAATTTAATTATTTGGTGATGGGTAAATTATAATATTCTCAAAATTATGACAAACAATTAGCAACCAATTGTGCATAATATACAAAGGTTATAACCTTTGCCTATAGTTTTTTTTGGTTGTAATTTGTTATTTGTATATATGAATAATAAATATCATAATTAATAAAATATATTTGTGTGATATTAAACAAGAATATGTTGTGTTTTTACTTATTGAAAATATTTACTAAAAGTATTTTCAATTTTATAAGTTTCATATTATTATTTTTAGTAATAATATAAAAATATCAATACTCAAATAAGATAATTTCATTAGTAATTTATTTAATTAAAGTCCCCATAAATGCGGAATGAATTTATTTTTACTAATAAAATATCGCATTTATGGGGACTTTGAAGAAATTAATTAAAGTCCCCATAAATGCGGAATGAATTTATTTTTACTAATAAAATATCGCATTTATGGGGACTTTAATATTGTTTATTATTTGTATATACAAATAATAACAAAACAATTTATCAACCAAAAAAAAAACAATAGACAAAGGTTTTAACCTTTGTCTATTACGCAAAATTGGTTGTTAATTGTTTGACATAATTTTGAGATTATTATAATTCATCATTTACCAAATAATTAGATAATATCCAATCATATTAAAAAATAATACTCACAAAAATTGTATATTATTATTATTATTTTTAGTAATAATAAAAAGTATCAATATCCAAATAAGAGCATAAATTAATCTTATTTATGTATAATAACAAAAAAGTGTTAGTATTATTTGAGAATAGTTAATCAATATATTCTCGATAGAAAAATACATTTTCTTTTAGCACAATATTTGTATTTTTACATAGTTCGCATACAGAATTATCGCCGGAAGTGTATCCAAGAAAAACACTATCACACTTACAAGTATATATATATTCATATTCACTGAATTTATATATTAATTTTTTAATATCTTGATATGTATATCCACTTTTGATAATTTTATTAACTAATTTATCTTTTGTCCCACAACCAGAAATATACTTATCAACAATTACACCATTAATTTTCTTAGGTATGCTTAGACATAATTGTTGTAGTTTTTTATTAGTCATATCTAGTAAAAATTTATTTATTGGTTGGTTCTTATCAGTTTCACTATTATCTGATAATTCATCCACCAAAGATTTTTTATTATTACTAGAAATATACATTGTGTTATTATCAGGAATTTTTGGTGTATCGCAATATTTGATTATTATAAAACCAACAATATTATTACATTTTATTTGATACCAATCTAATTTTGATTTTGCGTGTATTTCAATTTTATCACCATATGTAATATATCCTATTATAGTTGTTGAGCAAGATTTTGCTTCACTATGAATATTAATTTTTCTATTCATATTTGCTGGATAAAAATTAATAGTTTTTATATTTTTTGTAAAACATAACTCACATAAATCATAATCACAATCAAGACAACAATAATATGTTTTATTGTTGGTTTGATTTTCACAATGATCACAATAATGTGAATAATTTATATATGTTATCAATATTAATTCGTGTTTATGGATGCTTAGTTTATATGTTTTTGTATTCTCTGGAATATTAGATACTTTATTTTCTGGTTTTTTGTTGTCATACCATTTACCATCTATCAATTCAAATAATTTTTTGATTTCTGTCAATTCCAACTCAAAAAATTCTCTATTCTTATTAACTCTATATTTATCTAATATGCTATGTAATTTTTTTTCTTTGTCTTGATAATTTTTAACAAGTTTTGCGAATTCTAATTGAAATGGATGAAGCAACCCAGTAGTATTTAATTTAGACATTCTCAATATTGGATCATCTTTTGTGTATCCAATTTTATATGTATTTTTATATGCTTCATTTGAAAAACAATAAATATACCCATCTGTTTCATCATTAAAATTCATTAATTTGTAATATCTAGATAATCTTAAATATTATTATTTATTTAAGTTTAAGAACAACAAAATATTTTAATCACAATTAATGAACCAGTGTGGTTGTATTCTACAAAAAATAATCGATGTAGCTATTAGTATTAAAAAAGAATATGATATAATCAAAGAATTAAAAATTATGAATTTAGAAGAATTGCCAGTGTATGAAAATTCAACAGACAGTATGAATAGTTCAATAGAAAGGATGCTAAAATTATGGAAAAATGAGATTCCAATACAACATACACTAAAAATATCACTTTTAGAAAATCTTAATATGAAATTAAATAAATTTTTTAAAATATTGTCAAAATTTAAAATATGGAGTGATGGATTGTTAAATGAAAAGAAAGTAAGTTGCACATTTTCATGTGTTAAAAAAATTGTTAAAGACACGCCATCAAGTATTAAGAAAGAATTATCAGATGTATTTGAAGAGATAAATCCAATGATTGGCACAATAATAAATTTAGAAAAAACAATATTTGGTTCAGCACTAAGGATAAAACATCCTGTATTACAAATGGCGTGGATGATGATTGGAGAAAATCAATTATGTGATACTGCTGTTTCAAAAACATTTCTAATAGAAAGTCTTATTGCTTTATTAGCAAAAGAAGAAGAACAAGTCACAGAAAATGATATAAAAAATATTTGTAATATGGTTGATAAGATTGATACAATGCCTGGATTAAAATCAGATAATCTCATTTCTATTTTTGAATTAGATATGATTGAGGTTACTGATGAAAATTGTGGGTCTGTTAGAAATCTAATAGAAAATCCATCGTATAAAAAAAATCTAACACCAAAATCATTAATGGCATTTGCGATGTCTTTATCTTCTTTGCCAGTATCAGTGCCGGTATCTTTGCCACCAATAAAAGTAAAACCAAGAGCACCTAAAATATAATATTTATTTATTTAATTATTATTAATAATATTAATAATAATAATGCCAACATATAATTTAACATTATTTATTTTCCATAGGTCTCTAAGATTAGAAGACAATAAAGGACTAATATATGCTCTACAAAATTCAAATTATGTTATACCAATTTTTGTTTTGACACCAGAACAACTAACAACAAAAAATAAGTTTAGGTCAGAAAAAGCAATAACATTTATGTTTAATGCGTTAGATGATTTAGATAATAGTCTAAGAAAATATTCAAGTAAATTATTTTTATACTATGGAACAAATAATAATGTTATTAATGAGTTATTAGAAAATGACAATAAAATAGATGCTATAATTTGTAATAAAGACTATACAAAATACGCAATTGAAAGAAGTGAAATTTATGAGAAATTATCGCAAGAACATAATATTGATTTTATTGAAATTGAAGATTATTTATTACATAATGTAAATACTATCAAGAACGGACAAGGTTCATATTATTCTAAATTCACCCCTTTTTATAAAAATGGTATAACTTATGATGTGGAAAAACCAAAAACAAATAAATATGAGAATTATGTCAAAAAATATTCTGTGAAAAATAAATATGATATTACATTAACAAAAGTTAGAAAAACTATAAAATTAAAAGATGAAGAACTTATTTTTGAAGCAACACGAAATCAAGCATTAAAACAATTAAATAAAATAAAAAAACAAAAAGAATATGGTGACACACGAAATGATTTAACAAAAGAGACTACTTTATTGTCACCCTATATTAAATTTGGTTTGCTATCAATAAGAGAAGTATATCTTAAAATTAAAAGTTTATTTGGAAAATCACACGATTTGATTAAACAATTATATTGGCGAGAATTTTACTATAATATTTCATATAATAGATCAGACATTTTTGAAAAAGCGTCATTTAAACTTTCTTTTGACAATATTAAATGGAAAAATAATGAGAAATTATTTGAGTTATGGAAAGAGGGGAAAACTGGATATCCAATAGTGGATGCTGGAATGAGAGAATTAAATGAGACCGGATACATGCACAACAGAACACGACTAATAACAAGTAATTTTCTTGTCAAACATTTGTTCATTGATTGGAGATGGGGAGAGCAATATTACGCTTCTAAATTAATTGATTATGATCCGTCTGTCAATAATGGCAACTGGCAATTTTCGTCAAGTTCTGGTGCTGACTCACAACCATATTTTAGAATGATGAACCCAATTACACAAGGAGAAAAGCACGACCCTGATTGTGTTTATATTAAAAAATGGGTTGAAGAATTAAATGATATATCGAGCGATGACATTCATAATTGGCAAAATGTTTATACTGATAAAAAATACAAAAATATTTATTACCCCCCATGTAAAATATATGATTTTAAAAAATTAAAAGAAGAGTCAAAGAAAATATACAAAGATGCATTTAATAAAAATTAGATAGTGCTAAAATAAATTTATCATATAACTATATATGGTTAATATTGACAATGTAAAAATAACAAAAAAGTTAGGTGCTGGTATGCTTGGGACAGCATATTTAGCAGAATACGCAGGAAAACAATATGTCATAAAAATTCAACATATTTTAGAAAAAGAGAAAATAAAAGACTACAAAAATGAATTATGGCGAGAACTTGATTTATATAAATATATTGCAAAATTAGACAAGGAAGACAAAACATTTTTTACTAATTTGTATGATTATAAAATATATGATAAATGTACGCATATACAGGAAAGACCATTCAAAATAGATCTAAATGATAAGAAAAATGAATTTGCGCAAAGACTAAAAAAATTAGACGAGTCTGATTGGTGTGTTAAATATTTATTAGATTATAAAGGTAAAACAACTCTTCAGAATTTCTTAAATAAATCAAAACTAACACACAAACAAATATATTCACTAATGATACAAATATGTAAAATAATATTGATATTATATGATGGTGGATATTCACATAGTGATTTACATCTTGGAAATATTATGATTAACGAAACATCTAAGAAATATTTTAATTTTATGGATAAAAAAATACCATTTAATGGATATCAACTTACTGCTATTGATTATGGTGAGGTATTACACAAAAAATTTGGCAAAAATCAAAGAAAGCGATTTCTTGAAGATAGAGAAAAATATATGTTTAATGAAATATTTTGGGATACATTAAACATTGTTGATAATATACAAAAACTAATTAACGATTGTAAAAAATTGGGAAAAAAATTGCCTTGGGAAAGAAAAGGTAATACTTATGATGATGCTACAAAGAAAATGATATTAAATCATCCAGATTTTTACATAATTATGAAACATAAATATGTATTATTGTATCCAGAATCTGAAAAATTATTTAGTTTAGTTGAAAGCAAACTTAGAGACAAAAAAGAAATACCACAAATTGTAAAAAACAAAAAAGGTGAAAATGATTTTTGGAATGCGTTAGATAGAATTGTATATGAATTTAATTTATTTTTTCCAGAAGAAACAATGAAATATTGGAAATGGTGTTCGAGTTATGAACCTATATTACCAAAAGAAATAATACAAGAATTATTAACAAAAACTAATCACATAGATTATGTTAATTATTTAATAGAACAAATTGTTTGAATTTAATCCCTAACACTCAATTTACTTGCTGACAATAATGACAATTCATTTTCAATATCTTGTTCGGTAGCTTTGTATTTACGTTTAATCTTATTAGTGAAATTAAGTGAAGCGTCGTGAATTGACATAACGCCTTCTTTTGCTTTTCGCAATGTCTCAATCATTTCTAGCAATAAAACACCATTTTCATAAATTGCTTCTTCGCTATCTCTTTCTAGTAATAGTGTAAGAATACCATAAGGAACATCCATATATTTCTCATTCAAATATCTATTAACTGACCCCGGATTAGACTTTAATAGTTTTCTGGTTTCTGGTAAATCAAGATAGTCATTTATTAAATTAATATTTCTCATCAATAAATCTAAATCTGGAATTGCTTCTACTGATGGTTCTTGATTGATATTATCAGGAACTTTGTCACCAGAAATTAAATCAACTTTTAAATCACTATTCATATAATTAATTAATTTATTTATTTGTTTATCTTATTAAAAATTTTATTTTTTGGTGTTCTTCTTCGAGAATCATTAGTTATAGATTTTTTTTTAGGTTCTTTTAATTTTCTGTCAAATATCGCATTACATACTTCATTACTTTTCTTGTCTGTTTCATCTATAATATTATCAATATTAATATTTTCATCAATATCAATATTATTATCAATAATTAATTCTTCTTTATCTTCTTCCCAATAATATTTTAGTTTTATATTTAATTCATTAGCACAATCGATAAATAATTTACGAACATAATCATAATTTGGTTTTTCAGTAAATTCTAATTTTCTTGTGTATTTAATATAATCATAAAAGCATTTCGGCAAATCTTCACATAAACTTGACACACTTACTGATTGTTTTTTTAATCCAATTTCATCTATTGAACTATATCTATTTTTCTTTTTAAGACCTTGCCAAGGCAAACTTCCTTTTGCTAAATAAACAAGCATATATCCTATTGCTTCCATATCATCTCTTCTTGATTGTTCGATTCCTAGGTGGACGTTATTGCTTGCGTATCTTGCTGTTCCTACTAATGATAAACCACTTTTGTAAGAAATATGTGATATTCCACCATTTAACCATTTTTTAGACAAACCAAAATCAATAACATATATTTTGCTTATATTATCATCGCATCCAAACATAAAATTATTAGGTTTAATATCTCTATGAATTATTCCTGCTTTGTGTATTGTTTCTATTATTGAAAAAATATTTATGCCAATTTTCATAACAGTTCCAATATCTACAAATTTATTACTGTCAGTCAAAATATCAGACAAACTCTTGCCCATAAGTTCCATTACTAAATAATTATTCTCAGTAGTCTCAAAATATTTATAAATAGTAGGGACACATTTTAGATGTAAATAAGCAAATCTCTTATACAAATTATGCTCTGATACTAATCGACTTGATTTTCTTAAACCTTTTGTCTCAACCTTACACGCATATTTATTATTATCTTTATCTGTAACCAAATATACCTGACCGAATGAACCATCACCCAGTTTAGATATAAAATTATAATTGGTTTTAATTATAGACTTCATATTAAGTTATATATATATAAATTAATAATATTATTAATCGCTAAAATATCCATATTTATTACTAAATTTATATCGACAAAAAGGGCATTTATTGTTTAATTGCCAATAACAATTATTACATACATAATGTTTATTCATACATCCTAATAATAATAATTTTGTTTCAGTATTGCACAAATTACATGTATCTGTAACTGAAAAATTATTGTAAGTATTAATCAAAACATAATATTTATCATTAAGAAATTTGTCTAATAAACTATACTTTCCATAATTCTCTAATATTAAATGCTTATTATTGTCAAAAATATATTTCATTCTTTGTTCATCAATATGTGAGATTAATATAGCATATTCAATGTGATATTTAATCTCATTAATTATGTCTTTTTTATCATAATTGTCTATTATAAGATGTTTATAAAGTTCTAAAAAAAATTCATCATAATTAGTGTATAGCATTTTTTTTGTTCCTTGTGAAAAAATATAAGTTTTATTATAATATATCCTGCTTATATTCAATATTTCAACATTATTTTTATTCTCACAAGATGTAATTATTAGACTATTATTGTCATATTTTAATTTTATAACAGTATTATCTAATTTATAAGTCTCGGGATACAAAAAATAAAATTTATTATTTTCTGTTTCAGCAAAAGCATATTGTTTATTGAAAAAATAATATTTTTTTATATCACTATCTAATTCATTAAATCCATAAAAAGTTTCATTATTATATGATATTACTTGTGGATTTTTAGAAATAAAATTAAACATTTTATAATTATATTGATATTTGTTTTTAATTGCGAATAACACATTTTTTTTATTATAATAATATAATTAATGAACACATTTCACGGCATAGACCCGCAATTAATTACCAACACAACACTCAATGAATTAGAAGCATCATTAAATATAGAAGCACCAACTCAACGCAACAAAATTTTTAATGGACTTGGAAATTTTTACAGTAATTATATTGCTCCCAATTTATTTTCTATAATTGTTATTGTGGCATTCGCAACATATTTAATAATAAATTATGTTATTAATAAAGAAAAAATAACAAAAAGGGTAGTAGTTAAACATATAAAAGAAGAAGATGAAGATGACGAAGACGACATTGATGAAGATAATATTAGTAATTATATTTCAGACGATTATCTATTAACAGAAACAGAATAAAAATATAAATCAAATATATATTCATATGAAATTTATGCCACTTGTATTTTTTGGTTCATTGATAATAAGTTTATTAATTTTGATAATAATGAACTCCGGACAAAAAATTATAATGCCATCTATTGATGAAGAAAAATCAGTTGTGTATGTTGATGAGAATGGTGTGAGATATAGGTATTACAAAAAAGAACTGGACGCATAAAACCGTAAGGTTTTATTCGTCCAGTTCTTTTTTATTATGGAATTACAAAAAAGAACTGGACGCATAAAACCGTAAGGTTTTATTCGTCCAGTTCTTTTTTATTATGGAATTACAAAAAAGAACTGGAATATTAATTAACAAAACCATTTATGGTTTTGTTGATTGATATTCCAGTTCTTTTTTATTATGAAATAACAAAAAAGAGTTAGAATAATTAAAATCGTAAGGTTTTATTTGTATAGCTCTTTTTTATTATGAAATAACAAAAAAGAATTAGAATAACAAACTAAATCGATAAAACATTGATAAATCCATTCTCATTGCTAATTTCTCTGAGACCAATTAATTCAAACATATCATTTGTTAATTTCGTTTTAACCATTTTATCTCTTTCATCTTTCGCATCAAGATCCGGCCCTTTATTAATTTCTATGATTTGTGCTTGTAATTTATCACTGATAGCAACATCAGCACCAAATATTTGATAACTATTATCTTTGTAAATTTGTGAGGTTGATTTACAAATTTTTCCTTTGAAAGACATAAAAACATCTCTTATTAATATCATAATATTATTAAAGACAACTTGTGATAATAAAAATCCATCTTGTTTTATTTGTCTTTCCGCATTATTTAAACTTCGTGTATTGTTTTTGTGATAATGTTCTCCTTCTGTCAAGTCTAAATAATATTTAAAATCTTCGTGTGTTAATGGATTTTCAGTATATACTTTACGTTCAACATAACCAGTTGTAATATTATTATCAGTTTCCATACTATTTTTCACAAATGGTTGTTTAGTATAATACATAAATCCATTGTTAAAAACGTATATATTAGTTGTGTCTTTATGGCAGGTAACAAGTATATAAACTCTAAGATTAATTTTCAGACCATTAATTAGATACGGATTTTGTAATAATATTTGTGCTACGGCGTATTCTTGAGATTTTTTAATTAAGTCAATATCTCGTGTTATCAACAATCCTTCTTGTCTTTGTATATTTTTTTTCATAATATATATATTATTAATATTGTGTTCTTTCTCAAGTCTTATTAAATCATCTTTGTTATTTAATATGAAAGTATTGGGGGATAGTTCTTTTGCTTTCTCATATCCATAATAATTTAATATGTGCGTCCATAGATTATTTTTGGCACTAAATTCGTCAGCACCATCAATAATAAAAACATTTTTGGGGTTTGTATAATCTTTCGCATTATACACATTTGGAAGTCCATTTATTTCAGTATTAATATCATTATAACCACAAGGAAAAATAATATCTGCTTTGTTATAATCATTAGTATGTTTAATATTAAGAGCATTTAATGAATTGGTAATATTTGATGGCATCATGTATTTACAGGTTTTTGGCCTAGTCCATTTTTTTGCTTTATTGCCAAAATCAAAAATGCTAAAAGGGATGATATAAATAATTATAATTACTAATAAAAATATAATTATGAATATATTTCTTAATAACATTATATATTTGTTAAATATAATAAATTAATCACACTCAGAATCAGTGTCATCAACCTCAATCTCCACAAGTTGCTTTCTAATATCATCAATAAGTGTTGGTAATTTGACATCATTTATAACTTCTAACGGTTCCCATTTCTTTTTATTATGACGCCAAATACATTTCACAAAAACAGATTTATTACTATTCATAATTTCTCTACACCATACCGATTTTTTGATATCGGGTATGAAAGCAATATTCATTTGACATTTTTTAAGTTTTGTTTGTGAATTAACAATAATAGTTTCAAGAGCAAATAACTTATAATTGTCAGGTTGTAAAGTAGAACACATTTCTAATGTAGCATAAATATCATTACTTGTTTTAGATATAAACTCTTTTTTGACTAATGCTTTTGATTTATTTATTTTAAAATCTTGATTTTGATTTATCTTCTCAATTATATTATTATCTTCAAATAAATATATTAGTTTAGTCCCAGATATTTCAGGATAAAATACCAAACCTTTAATCTGGTATTGTTTCTCATAATTTTTGACAGTATTTTTAACAAAATTATTAATATCAAAAATATCATAATGTTTAGTTAATTTTAAGTCAATAGTATATTTTGACCTATCTTTATTAATATTATATTTTGCGTGTATATTAATACTTTTTAGATATAATTCAACTTCAAAAAACTTGTTGCGCAATTTATCATTAGTGCAGTTTGCTCCTTTGAATTGATAAATGTCTGTAATTATAAATTCAAAATTATCATTCTTTTTTGTTTGAATGCCGTCAAATATTGTTCCTTCATAAATTGATGGATCAACAACAACATTATAATTATACACCATTATTTTTGAGAAATCTAATTTGTCATAATCATAACTCAATTGTTTTTTATCAACAAGAAAGCAATAATATTTATCGCCTATCTTGGTAAAAACAAGAAAGCAATTTTTGCCATAAATATTTGGAGCGAGATAATAATTTATATTAGATGAAATTAATTTATTTAATTGTGATTCATACTTCAATATTTCATATTTGTAAGATGAAATATTTCCAATTGTATCATAAATATATTTGATTAATGTTTTGTTTGCGTTGATTTGACTTTTATTGATTATCATAAGTTTTGACATATTCATTTTACTATTATTTATATATAATATTTTAGCATTTTAAATATCAATTTTTTTGACATACTCAGAACCATCATATTCATTGCCTGCTATATTATTATTCATAACAATGTTCAAAGTTGATGCGTTGCCAATAATTTTGTCGTGAATTTCAGCAATTGTTTTTCCTTCTAATCCTTTATCATTTTCTCTTAAATTTAAGATATTAATTTTATCAACATCATCCATAAATGGACTTGAACTTCCATTTATTTTTGTTTTAAAATCTAATTGAGTTTCTCTAAATTCTTCAATTTCGTCTTGTTTATTCTTGTCATCAAATGGATTTTTGTCATCCACGCAATAACAATCTGTTTGTCCATTAAGAACAATGTTTTTAATATATTCTTTCATTTCTTTTGCGCTTTGTTTTGCTGACATAACATTCCCATCAACATCTGTAAATAAATTATCCTCTTTTCTTTCTATTTTAATATTACTTTTTTCTTCTTCTTCTTCATCATTTTGATATCCGGTATAATTATCATATATAGTTAGTTTCTTTTGTTTTCCTTCTAGTTTAGAAACAACGTGCCACCAGGGTTTATCCTTACCCATTGTGGTAATACCAGATGTTCCCGGGTCTCTATACACATTATCATCCCAATTTTTTAGTTTTTTTGTTGTTTTAAATGTCTCTTTATTTCTTTGATTATAGAAATGTAAAAATATTATTCCAGCAAAAATAATTAGAATTAATAATACAAATTTGTTCGCCATTTGTTATATATATATATATATATTAATCAAAATATATTATTGACATTATTTTGATAATTTTGTGTATTGTTTTTCTGTTAAACATCCCATTTTATATAATTTTTCTATACATTCATAGTCTCTCCATAAATATTTTTTAAGCAATTTAGATCCAGTATCAGATATATCTTTACTCATACTTGAATTATTTTTTCTAGATTCAACAATTTCATCAATATCAATATTAAAAATTTTTCTAAAATCATCAAATAAATTTTCTTGTGTAATAACACCTAATATATTTTCACTTTTACATTCTCTTAGAAAATCACTCAAATAATAATTAATGTCTTCATAAATATGATGTATATACTCTTCTCCCTCATCATCATCATAATTCTCTATATTTTCTGCTAAATTATTAGCATTATTATATTTTTCAAGAGCATTTTTTTCTTTATAAAATCTTTTTTTTTGAGTTTTATCTATTAGAACCAATTTATATCTCCAGTTAAATGCTGATATAAATCTTGATACAGGATTTCTCAATAGAATTACATATTTTTTATTTTCTTTAAATTTTGCTTTTTGGACATGTATCTGAGTAAATTCAATATTGTTTTTTTTCAATGTATTACAAACCACGCTTCCGGCACATTTACCTATGTGGATTATTACAAGTTTCATATAATATAATGATATATTTTTTATTAATTTTAGTATAAACTATTTTAATTAAAAATCCAACTATCAATTATACTAAAAAGTTTAATCAAAAAATATAATTATACATGATACATTATCGCCAGAATGTAAATTTCTTATAGCGTGTTCTGCTATTTTTCTTGCTATATTTACTTCTGTTTTTATTCTTTTCCCCCGTTCGGGGGATGTTTGAAATGAATATTTATCATTATAGTAAATATTATATATATATGTATAATATAATGAAACTCACACAATTTCTCAAAAAATATTCTCTTGTTGATAGAAATTTCATAGATGACTTTTATACACTTTTTGATGAGGGAAAAAATGAGTATGATACAACAATTGATATTGAACTTATCGCAAAATGGTTGAACGTACGAAAAGATCATCTAAAAAGATTATTGATTGACAACTTTAAAATAAACTCTGATTATATTGAAACTAAAACAGAAAAATTAACAAAGGGTCGTGGTTCAAATAATGTAAAAAATGTTTTGCTTACTTATGAATGTGCTAAATTATTATGTATGATTTCACGATGTGAAAAAGCAGACATTATAAGAAGATATTATATCGAATTAGAAAAATTATTAATCAAATACAAAGATAATATCGCAAATGATTTATACAATCAATTAGAAATACAATCAAAAAACAAAAAAATTATTGATGAAAATGATAATACATCATTAATATACATATTAAAGGTTGAAAATGATACAAATCAGGGTTTTAAGATAGGAAAAACAAAAGATCTACGACAAAGAATGCGAGAATATAATGTTAGCACAATTGCTGAACTACCTATTGTTTTTATCTACAAAACAACACATATTGATGAAATAGAAAAATGTATTAAACAAAATCTAAAAAAGTATCAAATCAAATATAATACTGAAAAATTTAACATTGATTTAGATTTTATTAAAGATACAATCAAATATTGTAATAAAAAAAATTCTGTTCTGCTCAGACAAAATAAAAAACTGTATAATGAGAAAGATAATAATAAAAAATGGTTAATTATTATTGATAAAGAAAATTTAGATCCAAATGAGAATTTATATAAAAAGATAACTAAATACACAAAAAAAATTAATAAATCAACAAGTAAAAAAACAAGTAAGAAAACAAGTAAGAAAATAAGTAAGAAAACAAGTAAGAAAACAAGTAAGAAAACAAGTAAGAAAACAAGTAAAAAAACAACAAAAAAATTATAAATTATTTGAATCCAATAATTTATAAAAAGTTTAATCAAAAAATATAATTATACAAGATACATTGTCGCCAGAATGTAAATTTCTTATAGCGTGTTCTGCTATTTTTCTTGCTATATTTACTTCTGTTTTTATTCTTTTCATATTCTCATCATAATAATTATTAAGAACAAAATTAACGGCATTTTGAGAATCAAATACATCCCATAATCCGTCGCAAGCAATAATTATAAATTTGTCATTTTTATGTAATTTGTAATTGTAATAATCAGGTTTATGAGATATAAATTTATTTCCACTAATATCTCCAAACGCTCGTGAAACACTTAAATCTGAAATTCTAAATACTTCACCATCTTTTCTAATCACACCACCTAATTTTTTTATTCTTCTTTTTTCAACAGGATTTTCTGGTTTGTGTTCCAAATTAAGAGTTATGCCAATATTATTTCTACATAATACTGCTCTTGAGTCACCAGTGTTTAAAATATCAAGATAGTCTCTATTATTAACTTTATATTGACAAACAACAAGACAAGTTGCCCCACAATTAAACGCTTCATCTTTATGTTCGTCAATTAGTTTTTGTTGAATTTTGTCATATACTTTATTAATATAGTCTAATTCGAGAGGATAAGAAACACCTTTTTGGGTAAAATATTGATATATATTTTCACTTAAAAATTTAGAAACAAAATTTCCCCCGTGTCCATCATAAATACCATAATAATCAACATTTGCCGTTTCAGTGTTCTTTTTACATCTACCTAAAATTATATTATGGGCGTCTTCGTTTGTTGGTCTAAATCCTTTTAATGAAACATAATGAACGCTCATCTATATATATTATTATAGCATATTAGAAATAAATTAATTTAGTTATAATTTTACTCATTATTTTATGCTTACTAATACTTTTGCAATAAACTTAATTGTGGTATATATTATGATAATTTTTCATTTATTTTATTGAATATATTATGAAAATAATTATTTAATAATTCTATTGGATTTTTCATTTCAATAGTTTTCATAAATTCATCATCTAATATATTGTTCCAATCCCAGTTCATTGCTTGAGAAGCATTTTCTTTATAATTATCAATAACATTAACATTAAAATAATTTGAAAAATACATTTTTAGGAATTTTAATTTGTCAGGATTTTCTTTACACAATTCTGTTAAACTTGTTGCTCCTAAATTGCCTCCATTATAAATATCAAAAATAATATTATAAATATCTTTGTATTCAGATTTGTATAATTTAACATCTTTATATTTTTCATTAAGATTTGTCATTCCAAAATCATTTATTTTAGGATAGAATATTTTTTGAGGCACATAATAAGTGTTTTTATTAAATTTATAAGTATAATAATTACCATTGTCTTTTTCTCGTGTTCCCAAAATATTTCTCATAAATAAATCATTATGTGTGAAATATGGAAATACTTTTTGAATAGACATAATTGTATGAATTATTTGGAAAAAAAATATATCAAGATATTTTTCCATAAGAATTTCAGGCAATTTACTAACATCTTTTATAAAATCAGCACAAGAATAATTACAATGTTCAATCTCAATAACTTTATATTCGCTGTTTAATTTTCTTGATGGATGACCTCTGAAATACATATTACACATTTTTGTTTTTTGTTCTTTTGATAATTTCAAAAACTCATTGTATGATTGAGGACATTTTTTAAATAAACTTTTAGCATCAGTGCAAGAATGCGAACTTATGTATTTAACAATATGTTGTGATATTTTTGGTTTTATTACTTTTTTAGTCAAGTATTTATATATATTAATCTCATTATCCACTCTAATATTTTTTTCCTTTATATTTTTTTTCAAATCAATATCTGGCATAAAATCATAAAGTGTAAAAATTTTATATACCTTTTTTTCCTTAGTAATTATGATAATTGCACTTGAACCACCATCTCCAAATAAAACATTATCTGTTTCATCAATAGAACATTTATTGTTCTTTTTACCTCCTTCTAATGCGTAGTTATTTGTTAAAAACGCATAATTTGCCTTATGATTTATATATGACATATATATTATAATCACATAAAAAATTGAAAATGTTAATATTATTGTTATTAATACATACACAAAAATTGACAATACCAATATATTGTTATCTTTAATAAAATACACAAATTGCTATATCTTGCGAAAATGAATACTCTCAACACCTTTTTTAGGGTTGTTATGACTACATTTGCCCTATACTCTCGCACACACATTATTGGCATACTGTGTATCCCGGTGATTGCCTCACTTTTGAGCAATTATGTGAATCGTATCTTACTACAAGACACTGACGATATTCTCGTAAAATTACTGCTCAAAGGATGCCTGGACTATTTATTACTCATCGTTCAACAAAGTATCATTTTCAAACAGAGCAACGATATGTTTGAAGCTCTTAAAATGCGCCTAAATTTAGCAAAAATTTATTGTGGCATCCCCATACCTGGCGTAAATCAAGGGCAATTTAAGGACTTAACAGACGAAGCATCAAAATTGCGAGATTTTCTGTTTGTATTGCCAATGCTATGGTCTTCCATAGCAAATTTCTCAATCACGATATATTTGATGGAAACAAAATCAGAGTATCCAGTGCGCTTATTATTTGGCATCTTTTGTATCATAATGTGTGGTATTATCACATATTTTACTGACGCATCAGTGTATGAGAAATCAAAACCACCACCCAATACAATTATCAAGTTTAATGAATCTGAATCTGTCCCACAAAAAATGGCACTGGGTTATGAGATAGATAAAGAGTTCGAAGTAAAAAGACGCAACAAAATTGAGAAACAACAAAGCACACAAAAGTATGTCATTCTCCTCATCAATTTGATCACGACTTATATATCTCTTATTACGAAAAATCTTGGGCAACTTCACGCTTTTGGAAGTATCTCGTGGATGATTGGTTGTCTTGCTGATAATATCAAGTCTTTGATGTATTACAAATATGTGGATGAGTTCATTACACTATGTAAGTGCCTTGAGTATCACAAATACAAGGCATCCACCCATCTTGTTCCAATTGGTTTGATTGATCGTGTCTCTTTTCTGGATACTTCATTTGGCTATTATGTTGGAGACTTAACAAAAGCATCAATCATAGACCAAAAAATCACGAATTTTACTTTTACTTTCTATGGAGGATACATGTATTACATTGAAGCAGTAAATGGCATTGGAAAATCAACATTGCTAAAAATGTTTATGTGTAATATTCTTTCTGGCGATATCTATTTTGGTTCAATCAATCGCAAAAATCTTTCATATGAAGATGTGGCAAAAAGTGTCTTTCACGTGGTTCAAGCATCTGAATACACACCTTCATTCTCAAAAGAAGAGGTTGATGCGGCAAAAGGTAAAGACCCATATCTTGAAGAACGTCTTGGACTGACAAATCTTTTTGGCAAGGGTTTTGTTGAAATGTCAGGGGGACAAAAAAAGAGAATGCTAATTTATTTGGTCTTGACATCTTCTGCTCCAATTATTTTGCTTGATGAAATTCTTGCAGAAATAAGTGTTGAAGAAACAAAGGAAGTTCTAGATGAGGATGGAAATTGTGCTAAAGGGGGGTGGCTTACCCGTGTCATTCAAACTCTGGCAAATTGGGAAGGACGCAAGAACAAGATTATTATTCTTGTGGGGCACGGATTACTCGGCTTGATGCCCAATAAAGAAACAGTCATTAAATTGAAATTGAAGCAAGAAAGTAGCAGAACTATTTTGGAATAAATGTAATTATATTTTTTATTATTTTTACTCTTTAATCACTTCCAATGTTATAGCAACAACACCAAACTCACTTTCTTGTTCTTTTGTGTAATATGTAAAATACACACTAAGACCATTACTTATTTCTTTTATTGAAGGAATACAATTTTCAAGAGTTTTGTCTGTCAAGTATTCTTCAAATGTTTTGTATTCTGTTTTGTTTATAATTTTTGTTAAAACATTTCTTGACCCAAACTTGTCATTAGTCCATTTTATATAAAATAATATTAATCATTTTTATCAATAATCATATAAAATTTAGTTTTAGCTCCACCATCATTATTTTTTATGGCTTTTAATTTAGATTTTGTATTTTTTTTATCTTTTATAAATTCTTTTTCAAATTGTTTTATAAAATTTTTGCATTTAATACACAATTTTTGTAAAAATGTAAAATCAATATTATATACTTCTTTATTTTTTCTATATTGATATTTTTTTGCTAAATTCTTTATACAACCTTCAACCATATCAATATCATTTACTTTCATAACAAACAATGGCTCAATGTTATTAGCATTACCAGTATTATAAACACGAAGTCTTTTTTTCATATCATCGGAATTACCTAATTTATACATATCTTTTTGTGATGTATTCATTGCTTTCAATATATAAATATGTCCCCCTACTACATTAATAGGTTTTTTCATATTATTTTTTACTAATCCTAGTTCTTCATTTAGATCATTTATAATTTGTTCATAATGGTCTCTTAATAGACCTTCCGCAACAATATAATATTTTCTTACTCCTTTTGCTTTATCAGTTTTTGATAACATACATAATTCTTTGAAACAATCAGGAGTAAGCATAATTTTAGAAACATAATTCGCTCCTCTTTTTTTATTTTTGATAAGAATTTTTTCTTCAGTATAATCATCTATAATTTTAAAATTTTCTTTTAATATTCTTTTTAAGTTATTTTTAATAACATCTAACCATTTTACAACATCATCAAAATCAATATTTTTATAAGTATCACCATAAGTATCACCACCAAGATTGAAGAAATCTTTTAAAAAATTTTTAGGTATATTAGAACGCTTAATTATAAAATCCTCAAGATTTGTATTCATATATATTACTCTCTTATATAATATTTTTACGCTAATCAGTATTGAATAACGCAAAATATACACGCTATTATACTATTTTTACATATATTATTGAGTTATTATTAATTTTAATCCTTAATCACTTCCAATGTTATAGCAACAACGCCAAACTCACTTTCTTGTTCTTTTGTGTAATATGTAAAATACACGCTAAGACCATTACTCATTTCTTTTATTGAAGGAAGACATTTTTCAAGAGTTTTGTCTGTCAAGTATTCTTCAAATGTTTTGTATTCTGTTTTGTTTATAATTTTTGTTAAAACATTTCTTGACCCAAACTTGTCATTAGTCCATTTTACAATATCCCCAATTTCCATTTTTTTGAATAGTCCTTTATTAAGTCTTCCTTCAATTGTTTTTAATCCCAATGAAATTAGAGAAAACCAAGGTTCATCAACTGATAATGTGTATTTTTCCATTTTGTTATTATTAATATTTAATCTATTAGGATATTTCTTTTTCATTTTTTTACGTTTGCCACCTGATAATTCCAAATACATTTTTTTATAATTTGTGTTCATATATTATTACACATCATAAATATTTTGGATTAATAGGTGGCAAACGTAAAAAAATGAAAAAGAATTATCCAAATGGTATAATTATTATTTAATGAAAAGAAAGAAATAAATCATTGTATGAAGATAAGCATCCACAATCTTCAACAAAAGGAACTGGATATAAAGACAAGCAAAAAGCATTAGATACTTTAGAAATAATAAAAAATAGGGATTTAATATACCAAAAACAAGTTGTAAATACAATGTATAATCGAACCAAATATCATCCTAATCAAACAAAAAATATGAAAAGAAGCGATGAAAATATTTAATATTTGGTTAATATTGTAATCCAATCAAATGTTCTAATATTTTCTTCAAATCATAAAAATTCCTTATAATAAACTTTACGCTTTCAATTGGTATAAACTCAAATAATTTTACTTTTTCACTAACTTCCAATTGTTCCTGAAATTTGTCAAAAAATACTATTTTATACAATATTTCTTGAAAATATTCAAAATGTTTTGTATTTTCTAAATCTAATTTTTTAGTATCTTCCTCATTCATTAATACTTTTTTATGTATATTAGAATAATATTTATTTGCTAAATTTCTTAACATTATCCTCATAATAATTCTGTTAAGACTAGGATATAAATCATTATTATGTTCTAACTTATCTTTTTCAGTTTCATCTAAAATATATTTTTTATGTAAAACCATTCCATAATCTATCGCTGATAAAATATAACCATGTGTTAAGATTTTTTTATCTAATATATTAATATATTTTTCTTTTGTAAATATTACACCAATATTTGTTGGATATAAATCACGATGATAATATCCTTCTTTATTTATTAGATAAGCAATATTTACAACTTGTATGAATAAATCTAAAACAATTTTCTTGTCATCTATTTTATAAATAATATAGTGCAGTGTATCATCAACAATAGATGCTATTTTTATGGAACAATAAGGAGAAGCATATAATTCTTTATAATATTTGTATTGTTTTTTGTTATCTTTTAGAGCGTTCCATTTTTTTTCTGACAAATTATGAACGTAATTACATTTCTTATTTTTGTATTCATATATTTTCATAAATTGTTGAGGATATTTACTTGACATATTATTAGCAAAATCAATTTCTCGCCATATTGGTGATTTTAGACTTTCTTCTAAATCTTTTTCAAATACTTGTTCTATTTTCATAGCATATCTTTGTTTTGTTTTTTTATTTTTGACTAAATAAACAGACCCCTGTATCCCATAACCTAATTCTTTTATGATTTTATAATTTTTCATATATTTTTGTTTGCTGTCAATTTTTTTAGATACTTTACGTATTATTTTATCATTATCCAGAAATTTATAATTATGTTCTTTGTGTATTTTTCTACACGCAATATTATTTTTTAACCATTGTTCTAAATTAATGAAACGAAATAGTTTTTCTTGTATATCACTATTATTTTTTTTCCATTGTTCATAAAATATTTCTTTTCTTTCATAAAGTTTGGATACTTGTCTAAAAAATCGTTGTTTTAATATTTCATCATTATCAATAAAATATTTATATTTTGTGTCTATCACATAAAAAGTTTCATCGTCATTATTCATATTTCCTAAACATTTTTCTGCTGTCAATCCTGTTAAAATTAATGGTTTGTCATTATGTTTTTCTATAAATAAATTAATAAATTCTTGATAATTAGTTATTTCTTTTTGTTGAGAAAATTCATTTCGTAAATCATCCAAATCTTTTGTATGAATTTTTTCATTGTATTTATCTTTTAATTTATTTCCAATTGTTGTTTTTCCAGAACCTTGACAACCAGAAATATGTATTATGATATTTCTCATATATCTATAATAAATATTTTAATTTATAATGATATATATGATAATACACATTTCTGGTGCTTCTGGTTCTGGCAAAACAACACTTGGTAATAAACTAAAAGATGAATATGGCAATAAAATAATAGTAAAAGATATTGATGATTTACGAAGAGACTTTATTAAAGATTTTTATGGTGATAATAGATTTGATATTATTGATAAAAATGAGTATCAAAAATATATTGATAAATTTATAGAAAAACACTCAACAAAAACACTAATATTTGTTGGATTAAATACTATGCCTTGGTGGCACAAAAATCATTATTATGATTTACACTCAAAACATAATTATTTTATTGACCTTGATGATGAAACAATATTACAGCAAAAATGTAGAAGACTATTATTAGATTTAGCAAATAGCAATAATGATATGGAATATTTAGTTAAACATAATGAAAAATATATTAGAAATGTTTCTAATGCGATTGCGGAAGAATGTAATTTGAAAAAAACAAAAAAGATGAATAAAAAATGGAAAAAAGATTATACTAAACAAGGGTATAAAATAATGACAAGAGATGATATTTACAAAAAGATTGTGAGATTGCTTAAATAAATAGTTAAAATAATATTTATGAAATTTAGAAGATTAATAAATAATTTACATTATTGTATTTTAATTGTGTCATATATTAATTATAATAATATAAACTAAAATTATAAATGGTTCTATCATATTTTGCTCTATCAGGTATTTATGGTTGTTATCGTGGTTTTACAACACTACCTAATGATAAAATTACTCACAGATTAATTTTTAGTGTTGCTACTGGTTTGAAATATGCTTTTCCACCATCTAATTTTTATGAGGTTGGACGATTATCAGCAAGACTTTATTATAAAGCAAAACATTACAAAAATCCTGAATTATTGAAGAAACATAATCCATATTTTCCATTTGATAAAAAAGATTTATATAGTGAATGGCACATTTATAATCCTAGATTGATTTAAGATTTAAGATTTATTATTATTATTTTATTTTAGGAAAATAGCAAATTAAATAATAAAAATTATTTGTTATTGATACTTTATTGTTAGAATAAAAAATATGTTGTTATATCAAATAATTATGACAAAAATTTTAGAAAACTAATAAATAAATTATATGTATTTACATTTGTGTTCTTTTATATTGTCAAAATTATATATTTTTAAACAATACCCACAATTAATTTTATTTAATGTTATGTCACATTTAGATATAAATTTTAAAATTTTATTTAATGTAGTCATATAATATTCCTTATTTTTTATAAATTCTTCATTTTTCATAATTTTTTTTATACAACTATCTATTTCTTTATTTTTTACCATTAAAAAATAATTAAATAAAATTTTATTTGGTTCTCCAGTGTTATACACTTTTAGTCGATTATTTAGATTTTTTGTATAACCAATTTTATAATATTTTTTCTTATTTATTATTTTGGTTATCACATATAATGCATTTCCAACTGGATAAATAATATTGCGTTGATTATTTGTCAAACTTTTATTAGACTTTTTAACAGAATTTAGTTTTTTATTTACTTTATCAAGTTCTTTTTTTGATTTTTTATCTAAAATATACATTCCAGTTTCTCTAATTTTTGGCATAATTTCAGTAAAATACTTATTCATAAATATTTTTGCTAATGGTTTAATAGAAATCGAAAGTAATTGGTATAAACCACTTTCATCTATAAATTTTTTATGTGGTTTTATTGATGTAGAACCCCCCAGTCCACTGGGGGGTTGTATTTTATCATAAGATTTTTTATTATTGATTGTAATTTTAATTTTAGTAATGGCATTTTCTATATTTTTATATCCTAAAGATTTAATAATATCTCTTAAACCAAACCATATATTACCTTTTTTATCATAAATTATACTAATTTCATGACCATTAATCTTTAATATATCATTAAATATTTCCATAAAGAACATATTATTTTTTTTATTACTCATTATATATTATAAGTGAGAAAATAATATTATATATATTATATAAAATAATATAAAAAATTATTTTATAATCTTTAATATATGACAGAAAATATAACTAGAAAAAGATTTCAACATAGATGCGAACAATGTAATTTTAACACATCTAAACCTGCTGAATGGTTAATACATATAGAAACAGAAAAACACAAAAGAGGTGGAAAAGCCAAAAGTAAAATATGTGAAAATTGTAATAAAGAATTCAAAACACATTGGTTACAAAAAATGCATGTATTAACATTTCATAAAACAATAGAGGAAAGATCTAAACAGAAATATTATTGTAATATATGTGATTATATATTTTTTTCAAAATTATATTTAGATAAACACACTAATGGCATTGTTCATAAAAATTTAGTTAAAGCACTTGATAGTATCAAAACATAAGTAATATGAAAAATGATTTATAACATATCTAAATAATATATATATTATTCACAATAATATATTATGAATACAATTAACTATAATGAATTTATAAAAAATTTAACTATAAAACATTGTAATACTGCTAAGAATTTTCAAAGTGCTCTTGAATATTATGTTCAAGAGAGAATAAATATGGTTACTTATAATACTACAAATAAATTTTTATTATTCTCAGCAGGTTTCTTACAAGCAGATGAAAATGGTAATTATTTTTATGAATTTATACCAATAAGAGATTGTGATATTATAGATAATATCAAGATAGACCCTATAGATAAAAATATTAAAATTACTTATCATATAGGCAGACAACAATATAATCCACAAGATATAAAAGAATTTATAGTTGTAGCATCTCCATATAATGACTTTAGAATTAGATTAACATTTTTAGAAAAACCAACTGAAAATTTTGAGTTTTTTGTTCATTTAAGAAATTATATTATGGATTCAGAACTTAGAACAAAATTAAGAATGAGTAAATTAATTACAGATTCAAATATATATGAATATGGTGTTTGTCAAAAAATTTAGATTATTATTTTATATTCAATAAATAGAATATTTTAGTTATTCTATTTTTTATGAGGTTGGACGATTATCAGCAAGACTTTATTATAAAGCAAAACATTACAAAAATCCTGAATTATTGAAGAAACATTACCCATATTTTCCATTTGATAAAAAAGATTTATATAGTGAATGGCACATTTATAATCCTAGATTGATTTAAAATTTATTTTAATTAATAATCGTCTAAATATATGTATATTATTCACAATAATACATTATGAATACAATTAACTATAATGAATTTATGAAAAATGCAATTATCGCACACAGTGATATGACAATGAATTATCATAATGCTCTAGAATTTTTTATTTTACATAGAGGAACACACAAAGGACAAATGGATATGGTTACATATTATAATAAAGAAAAATTTTTATTATTCTCAGCTGGTTTTTTACAAGCTGATAAAAATGATAATTATTTTTTTGAATATGCGCCAAAAAGAGATTGTGATATTATGGATAATATTGAGATAAGACCCGTAAATGATAAAATTAAAATTACTTATTATATAGGCGGACAACAATATGATCCACAAGTTGTGAAAGAGTTTATTATTGTTGCATCTCCTTATCACGAGTTTAAAATTAGAATAACATTTTTAGAAAAACCAACTGAAAATTGTGAGTTTGTTATTCATTCAAGAAATTATATTATGGAACCAGAACTTAGAAAGAAACTAATGGTAAGTCGGTTGATTACAGATTCAAATATATATTATCAAGGTATGTGTATTAAAAATTAAACTATTATTTTATATTCAATAAATAGAACAATTTAGTTATTTTTAATCATAAATAGAATACACTTTTTGATATTATAAATATTTTTTATTATAAATAATATTGTTTCTTCAGGTAATAATAATTTTGGTTTGATTGGTTCAATCTCTTTACCAATTAATTGATTTTCAAATGTATCATAATATTTAATTTTATAAATATATTGTGATAAAACATCATTATTTTTATTGAATTTAGGTAATAATTTATTTATATCTTCATCAATTGTACAACTATCAAAGGTATCAACATTATATTTATTTTCAAATTTCTTGAAATTAAAAATCATATTATATTTGTATCTATCAAACATAAAAAATAAGTCTGTTATTTTATTTCTAAATATATTTTTCTCATAACTGGATAAAATATATTTTTTATGGATAATAGCTCCATAATCTAATAATATTACTTTATAACCATGTGTTTTTATTTTGTTATCAAATATATTTATATATTTATCATCTGTTTTAATTAGTCCTATATTATCCATTTTCCAATCACGATGTAAATAACCTGATTTATTACATAAATACATTACATACAAGCATTGAATAAATATATCATAGTATTGTTTGTCTGTTAATTTTTCATAAATATCTTTTAATGTTAAATCAATTAGTGAATATATTTTAATTGAACAATATGGCGAATCAAATAATTTTTTATAATAATTTTGTGCTGATTTATTAAATAATTCTAATTTTAATCCTTGTTTTTCCCAATCTTGTTTATGAGTACATTTTTTATCTATCCAATTATCATAAATTTTCATAAAATGGTTTGGATGTTTTTTATACATTTTATTTGAAAATTCAATTTCACGCCATATATCATATTCTAAAGATTCATTAATATATTTTTTTAATATTTTTTCTATTTTCATAGCATATTTATTATTTGATTTATCTTTTACTAAATAAACGGTTCCCATCATTCCAATACCAATTTCTTTTATAATTTTATAATCATCATTAGAACCACCAATTAACTTATATTTTATGTAATTATAAGTCATATAAAATAATATAATATAATATTTTATATCAAATATGAATAAACCAATAATTGTTTTTTATGAACCTTATGAAATAATGATAAAAGAAAATAAAATGTTTAATGAAACAAATATGACAGAAAGCGAATTATTAGAAAAATATGATATTGATTATGATAGTTTTTTTCATAGTAATATTCGTGATGAAAAAGGTATGCCTGAAATATTAACATCAAAAATTGATATACATAAGTTTTTATTAGATTATATAAATAATTAGTTTTATTGCTTACTATCTAAATATTTACATAGTTGTTTATAAATTTGAAATTCTTTTGAATAATTTAATTTAAGTTCTTTTTGTTGTAATCTATGTAATTCAAATTTTAATTTTTCAATTGTATTAGTAATAGATGGTTTTTTATCAATATTAAATCCTTTTAATTCATAATCATAAATTTGTTTAATCAAATCTATTTTTTCATAATTACTCATAATTATGTTTATATTTTTATTTGTTTATATTTATAAATAAATAATATATTGTTTTATTCTAAACATTGATGAAAATCTTTTAAATTTTGCTCATAACAGTCTCTTATTTTTAATTTTGGAGCAAAAGCACAAATAAAACCACCATTATCAAATGCTTCTTTACAAACTTGAAGATCTATTTTTTTTTGTGTTGCTTCAACTATTGGATGTTCTTTGAAAGGAATCTCAATAAAATTAGACACTTTTAATAACAAACCACCAGAACATAATATGCTTCTTGGATATGTATCCACATATACACTTTCATTGACAGTTGTATCTGGAGTAAAATTATCTAATATACAATTCAAAGCAGTTAGACGATAAATATTTTCTAATCGATTATAAATAGGAAATGCTTTTTTAATGCTATCATAATATTGACTAAAAAACAATTGGAAATTTGTAGCATATGACGGTAATTTTATTTGTTCATCATCATTCCAATTCGTAATATTTATTTTTTCTTTTAATTTTTTCAATGTTAATATTCCATCGTGTAAAGTATATTTGATATCATCATAGGTTATAGAAGCACTCATTACAGAACTTTTTTGTTGTAAATATTCTGCTTTATATTCTGCTTGTTTTTTGTCTAATTCATTGTCTTTAATAAATTCAGAAATCAAATCAATTATTCTTAGAAATCCATAATTAAATTCAACATTTGACACATTGTATTTTCCTTCTAGTTCTCTCATACTAATCATATGTGTTTGTTGTTTAATTAATTCATCATCAGCACCATGAATAATCATAGCCATTAATATGCGATATATATGCTTCAACAAATAATCTGTCAAATATAATGTATCATATACTGCTGAATTACTTGCTATAATGAGTGGAAATACAAAAGATTGATGTGTACTAAATACATCTTTAATATTTTGTCTCAAATCAATTCTCATTTGTTTAATTTTATTTTTGATGATAAACGATTCAATTTCAACATCTGGATTTTGTAATTCATATTTATAAGTATCTCCAACCAATCTAAATGTATCAAATTTATCATATTCATCAATGTCTCCTGTAAATATTCCAGATTCATCTACTTTCAAAGTTGGAAAATTATATGGTGCTTTAGGTAATTTAAAAAAGTCAATATAATGCTCTTTTAGAATACCATATTGATTGTCTAAAATAGACTGTGCAATCTTTTGTATGTCGTAATCAGGTGTTGCTTCCATTTTTAGAGTGTAATTTGTTATTATTTACTTAATAAACTATTAAATAAATAAAATTTTCAATTTTTTTATTGATGTATTATTTTATCTATTATATGTGCTTGTTCTTCGATATCTATTTTTAATTGTTTTTTGTCAATTTCAAATATACTTGGATTTTTTGACAAATAATACCAATCAATTTTATCTATATTTTGTTCTAACAAATGAATAGCATTTGGATTTGATGATAACATCTCAAAATTAATTTTATCTATATTAGATTCCATTAAATGTATCGCATTTGGATTTAATGATATACAAGACCAATTAATTTTATCTATATTTTGTTCTATTAAATGAATCGCATTTGGATTTAATGAAAATTTTGACCAATCAATTTTATCTATATTTTTTTCTAATAAATTTATTGCTTTTGGATTTTGTGATAAAACAGACCAATTAATTTTATCTATATTTTGTTCTAACAAATGAATAGCATTTGGATTTATTGACAAATACATCCAATAAATCTTATTCATATTTTGTTCTAATAAATTGACAGCATTTGGATTTCTTGATAAATTAGTCCAATCAATTTTATCTCTGTTTTGTTCTAATAAATGGATAGCATTTGGATTTGCTGACAAAGTACGCCAATTAATTTGATCTATATTTTGTTCTATTAAATGTATAGCATTTGGATTATATGACAAAAAATACCAATTAATTTTATCCATATTTTGTTCCAACAAATGGATAGCATTAAAATTATCTGCTAGATTATTCCAATTTAGTTTATTTAATGGTATCCAATCTAATAATTTCATTTTTGGTTTTACTAAATATGAAGCAATCAATTTTATAACTTCTAATGGTATATCCATTTTATTAAATTAAATTTAATATAATAAAATAATAATATAAAATATTTAAATATCAATTTTTTTATTGATGTATTATGTCATCAATAATTTTTGCTTGTTCTGTAATATCTAATTTTATCTATATTTTGTTCTAACATATAAATCGCATTTGGTTTCGATGATGAATAAGACCAACCAAATTTTGGTATATATCAATTAGGAAGCAATTAATCCTATAACAGCGAGGAATATAAACATTTTATTTAATATATCCAATAAAATGATAATATTATTAAAATTTTTTATTGCATCTTTAACATAATTATAGTAATTATTATGTAAATAATATATTATAAAAATATTTATAATATATTATTAATGGATAAAAAGAAATTTTATTGCCAGTCTTGTGATTATGGTTGTGACAATAATAGCACATATAACAAACATCTTAAATCTCAAGTACATGCAAGAGGAGGGCAAAAAAAAATATATAAATGTGAGTATTGTGATTATTCCACAAAAATAAGTGTATGGAATTGTAAAATGCATACACTTGCTAAACACGCATCGAAAGAAGTAAAGGCACAACAAAAATATTATTGTGATTCGTGTGATGTTTTATGCTTCAGTCCATTATTTTTTAATAATCATAATAAAAATATATCTCATTTAACAAATGTTGCTAAAAAACAAATATTAGAACCACCAAATCCAGAAAAACAACCAGAAATTATACCTCAAGAATTAATAGATAATAAAATAACAGAAATAACAAATAATCAATTAAAAATTGATTCAGCAAAATTAGAAATATATATGATGATAGACAATTTGGCAAATAAAATAAAAGATAAAACAAAAAAAGAGTTTAAAGTAGAAGTTATCAAAAAAATAATTACTAGTATGTTGACTTTATTGGATTGATTATTTTTAGATTTTTTAATATAATATATAAATTTTAATATAATATAGAATTTATTTTATATTATAATATTATATATGACCAACCTGGATAAACTTGAAAGTTTTTTGATTAGCAATAGTGATATCAGTAAAGAGTTTATTAATGATTTTTTTGGATTTCAGAAGAAACAGTTATATGAAGAATATAAACCATTTACAATTGATCTTGAGGATGTTGCTTATTGGTTGGAAACAAGAAAAACAAGACTGAAAGAAACTCTTATTACAAATTATTCAAAAAATATAGATTATTTATTAGTTAAAAACCTGTTGCCGGCAAACCGGCATCAAAACACACATGGTGGCCACAACAAAAAATTAGTGCTTTTAACACCAGATTGTTTCAAAATGCTATGTATGCGTTCTAAAACTAAAAAAGCAGACAAAGTCAGAGAATACTATATAGAAATAGAAAAACTAATAGACAAATATAAAGACATAATAATAGAGGAAAATAATAAAAAAATAAAAATATTAGAAAATGATTTAAGAAAAGAAAAACAACCATCCGGAAATATATGTTATATATTTGAAGAAATAGATGAATTAAATATAAAATATTATCGCCTTGGACAATCAGGAGATTTAACTAAGAGAATGGCAACACATAACAGTTCATCAGTTCATAAAAAAGTTGTAGCATTCAAAATAAAAACAGATAATATATTACATTATGAAGCTTGTTTGCGTGGTTCAATGTATAATTTTAGATATAAAAATAATAAAGATTATTATAAAATACCATTAGAGAAAATTAAATATGCAATCAAAAATTGTGGTGGAGTTGTAAAAAAATTAAAAAATAACATAGATGGGGGAGAAAACAATAATTACGTTATAGATAATAAGAAAATAAATACTGAAATAAAAATAATGTTTAGCAAAATATCTAAATGTGTTATGTGGAATGTATATGAAAAACCATCATTAGCATATTATAATGGAAAAAAAATAACTAATAAAAAACTAAATAAAGTTATATTAGAACAATCTAGAGCTAATAAAATATTAATTGTTCCTTGTCAAAGAGATAGTGAGTATTATGAGACTATTGATTTAGGATTTGATGAGATATCTTATAAAACATTATTTGATATATTATATAAATTTTATAAAGAACCAATTGATATTAATTATTTGGAAAAAATACCAAATGATATTAGTGAGTATGTATCAGATGCCATTAAAAAAATAAAACACGAACAAGTAAATCGTAATGATTTAATTGGTAATTTATGTAGATTTGAAGGAGTAAGAAATGTATATGGTAATATATATTGGTTAATTATGGGATCATAATAGTTCAAATAAAGTAAGTTATATTTATTTCTTCATTTATTTGCGTATTATTTATGTGTATAAATACAATAAAATGTATCTTGCTATATATTTTTATTGATATATATATTAATATTATTTTATATTCAATAGAATAATATTTATTGATAACCAATTTAATAATTTTATTTTGGGTTCTATCAAATATAACACAATTAATTTTATTTATTCTATTTACTAGCATCATTGATTATTTCTTTGAATTTATCTACTTTTATTAATTCATTGTTATCATAAATAAGTTTCATATCTTTATAATTATTATCAAATATCAGCAATTTATTGATTCGTACCCCATTACATATTTCAATATTGTGGGTAACTATACATTTTTTATATAGTTTGAATAATGTATGTCTAATATTTTTTACATTTTCTTTTATTATTGCTTTATCAATATTTGGCATTCTTGGTGCTGTCGCATTATTATCATCCATAAATTGTTTTATACTATTTTTAAATCTTTGTTTATTTCTTTTTATAAGATTTTTAACAGATACCAAAGAATAAGCAATAATAATATCATAATTTATGGGTATCCAATTTCTTGATAATATCCATTTTGGAATGTTTTTTCCTGTTGTTTCTAAAATAATATTTTTTTTATTTTTTATATATTTTTTAATTTTATCATCATTTACTTTATCATAATCATATTTTTGTCTAACATCAAAATATGCTTTCTCAAATAATTCTAATTCACTATTATCTTTTAGTAATTCTTTTATTTTATTTTTATATTCATCATTATTCTCAATCAAATCATCAACAAGACACATTTTATAATTTTTATCAAGATTTAATATTTCTATTGTTTTATTTATAAGTCTTGTTTTACCAGACCCAGAGTGTCCTACTGTTATAATAATATACATAATATTTATACATATTTTTTTTTGTATAATCAAGTTATAAAATTAATAATAATATTTTTCATAAATATTATTATTATTATTATTATTATTATTATTATTATTATTATTATTATTATTATTATTATTATTATTATTATTATTATTATTATTATTCTATGAAAAGAAAAACAAATAAATCATTGTATGAAGATAAGCATCCACAATCTTCAACAAAAGGCACAGGTTACAAAGACAAGCAAAAAGCATTAGATACTTTAGAAATAATAAAAAATAGGGATTTAATATATCAAAAACAAGTTGTAAATACAATGTATAATCGAGCCAAATATCATCCAAATCAAACAAAAAATATGAAAGAAGCAATGAAAATATTTAAGACTTGGTTAAAAAATCATAGTTAATTTTTTATACAATCTTTGTATGGAGCGCAACTTGATTTCATACTAAAACCTTTTATTGATTTACTTAAACATTGTTTTTTAGAAAATTTTCTTTTTTTAATGTCAAATTCTTTATTGTCTGATTTTCTAATACATTTTTTATCTTTTTTAGTAGTTTTACAACAATTTTTTTTAGAACTTCTATTCATTTAATATATATATATATGAAATCATAAAATCTTTGTAAATTATAATAAACTTACTTGATAATTAGCAAAAAGATTTCTTTATTACTATACATCCAATATTATTTATTTATTATAAAAATATATTCCCTATATCTATAATATTATAATGCTACAACAAACTCATCGTTACTCAATAACAAAATATTTACAAAATAAGAAACTTTATATTAAATTAATTGGGGGCACAAAATGTAGTAAGTGTCAAAAAGATATTGGCGATGAAGTTGAACCTGATATATTTCCTTCAGCAGTTCCACCCCCAGGCTTGCCTGATGTAAATCCACATACAGATTTATGTACTTGCGATACATTAACATTTCCAATAAAACTAGACTTTATTTTCAACAAAAAAACATCTATAATAGGGGGTAGCGCTCCGAATATCTTAGCAAGAATTCGCGGAGTTAAGAATGAAGATAGTATAGTTTCAGTTGATAGTAAAGAGACATATATATTTCAAAATAATACTAGAAATTTTTCAACAATATTAGCAACAAAAATAGTTTATTTAGCACACGGCGCAAGTTCAGTAGTATTTATTATAAAAAAAGACCAAACATTATACGTATTGAAATTAAATAGTGATTATGAAAATAATGAATATATACAAAAATATAAAGATGATTGCTTATTATTGCCAAACAATATGCCAAAAATATATTATTATGGAGATATTTTAATAAATACGGTTGAACCATACATAAGTGAAAATAAAGATTTACTATATACAATAAAAAATAAATGGGATGATGTTATAAGACAATTTAGTTTGCCTCCTGAAAATAAAGATAATTATTATATGGTGTATCAACACGTAATAATGAAAAAATATAACACAGATTTTAGTCTTCTTAATACTCTTGAAAAGAAATTTATTTTTTGTATATCTTTATTAAATGCTCTCCAGGTGCTTTATGATAATAGGATGATACACAATGATTTGAAAACTGCAAATGTTGGTTTTGATGAAGAATTTAATTGTGTTTTCATTGATCACGATAAAAATACTTTTTATGACATAGAAAAAAATACTGTTAAATGTATGAATGAATTAAAACAAGTATTATGGAGGTCTAGAGTTTTAAGTTCTTATGTTCCATTATATTTATTATCTTATAAATATCGCAAAGGAACATACATATACTTCACATTGCCTGAACAAACTGTCGACAAAATATCGAAATTTTATGCGATTGGTTTAATTGACATACTGCTTACTGTATTTGGAACTAATATAAATAATATCCGCGACAGACTTATGCAGATATTTCAATATAATAATTCTTTATTACATGGAGAAATCGTAGAAGGTCTAATTAGGGATAATTGTATGACTATCGATACAACAATTTTACAGGAAGAAAATGGTATTGAATATACATTACAAAATGCGATCTCTAATATCATTATGAGTATGATGGATACAGATAGTGCCTCTATACCTCAACCAGGAGTTTTCCGTGATAAATTTAAATTTGCCTTAACTTTTATCAGAAGACAACAAGCACAAGCATCACCAACACCAACACCAACACCAACACCAATACCAACACCAGCATCAGCACAAGCACCAGCATCAGCACAAGCACCACAAACATCGCCACAAATATCAGCACAAACACAAGTGCGAACAGCAAGTGACGCACAGCTAGACCCCGCAAATTTCACTGCTAAAAGAGCAAAACAATAGTAAATCAAAAATAATTTATAACTCACCCAAACAACATATAACCCCAAATTATTTTATATCAATACTAAATATATGTCAAATATTAACGAAATCCAAATTCAGCAATATATGGGTGCTGACTTAGCAAAAAAAGACATAAGAAAACTAAGAGACATAATATATAAAAATTTTGAACATATTGCTGATATAGAAGAATTAAATCACACAGCATATGAAATTTTTAGGTTGCTAATATCATCATTATCAATAGTATTTCTTGCGATTTATAACAGAAAAATAATTGGTTATATTGTTGCCGAAATTACTGAAATAGATAGCAAAAGATTATTACATATTGCTTATTTATATGTAGTTCCAACTTATAGAAAAAATGGGGTTGGAACTTATTTATTAAATAGAATTACACAATCTGGAACTGAATATAATGCTGATGCGATATCATTAACATTTGATACATATAATAAAAAATTAGAGAATTTTTATTTTTCTAATTATTTTAATTATGATCCAAATTTTAGAAGCAAACAAAGATATGATATGATGTTGAAAAAACTAAAATAACTAATTTATCTCACCAACATATTTATAATCATCAATAATATTATCCTCTGGCGTTTCTAATATTATGGGTAATTCTAAATATGTTAATTTTTCTCATTAACATATTTATGATCATCCATAATATTATTCTCTGGCGTTTCTAATATTATGGGTAATTCTAAATATGTTAATTTTTCTCATTAACATATTTATAATCATCCATAATATTATTCTCTGGCGTTTCTAATATTATGGGTAATTCTAAATATGTTAATTTTTCTCATTAACATATTTATAATCATCCATAATATTATTCTCTGGCGTTTCTAATATTATGGGTAATTCTAAATATGTTAATTTTTCTCATTAACATATTTATGATCATCCATAATATTATTCTCTGGCGTTTCTAATATTATGGGTATTTTTAATTTCTTCAAAAATAATATTAATTCATCTAATTTTATTTTGCCATTTTTAATACTTTCGTGTCTGTCAATACGAGAACCAAAATCATTTTTACTTGAATTAAGATGACATAATTTTACTTTGTCAATACCACAAATATTGTGTATGTTTTTTATCAAAGAAGATATTTTATTGCCGGCTACATACAAATGACAAGTATCAATACAAATTCCAAATCTTTCTTTAATTTTATTATCCGGATGATTAAAAAATTTTAACATAAATTTACACAAATCTTTGATATTCTCTAAAATTTCTGTTCCTTGTCCTGCTGGTGTTTCTATTAATATTTTAACACCTGTATTTTTTGTTTGCTGGTGAATGTATAATAAAGCAGAATACATATTATTAATTGCTTCTTCTAATGATAAATTTAGTTTTTTACCAACGTGAATAACAATACAAAAAGAACCAATAATTTGACAAATTTCTATTTCATTGATAAGTTGAATAATCCACCACTCATTTTCAGTCCAATTTCTTGCTAAATTAATTGTATAACTTGCGTGTATTACAGAATGTACATTTTTTAGTTTTGTATATTTATCTTTTTGATTTACAAAGAACTGAAAAAAATTTATGGTCTTATATTTTTTTATATTATCTATATTATTTATATGAATGCCAACTAATGAACTCATAAAAAATGAAAAGATTATTATTTTAAGCAATAACGAATAATAAAGCAATAAATTTCAATGTCATTACTAGTTCATAATTTAGCACCGAAAAGAATAGAAGATATTATATTTCATAAAGATATATATGAAAGATTACAAATAATGAGTAAAGACAGTGAAATTCCACACATTATTTTTCACGGAACTAATGGTTCTGGAAAAAAAACAATGATAAATATATTTTTGAGAATGATATATGGAGACAATATCGATGACTTGAAAACAGCAGTTTATAATATTATGGGTTCTGGTAATAAACTAAGAAAAGAAACATTTCTACACAGTGATAATCATATTATAATAAATCCATCTGGAACGAATTTTGACAGATATATCGTTCATGAGATTGTAAAAACTTATGCTGAAACAACAACAATAACACAAGCACAACAAAAAAATAGTGTTTTTAAAACTATACAAATTTCTAATCTGGATAATTTATCACATTCGGCACAAACTAGTTTAAGAAGAATGATTGAGACAAACGCAAATAGATGTAGATTTATGATGTGGTGTAATAATCTTAATAATGTTATAGACCCATTAAAAAGCAGATGTGTGACAATAAGAATTCCAAAACCAAGTGAAAGTGAATTATTTGCTTATGGGATGGAGATAGCGTGTTTAAATAAAATAGATATCAAACACAATAAATTATATAAAATTGTTAATGAGACAGAACAGAATATTAAAAAAAATTTATGGGAATTAGAAAAACATTCACTTGATTTAGATAGTCCAAAACCATTTGAATCAATAATTAAAAATATTTGCGAATTAATTCTAGAATGTGATTTAGATATAATTGATAATATTAGAAATGAGTTTTACAAAACTTGGATTACACAATTTGATGGAACACAAATTTTTACTGAAATGTTGAAATATTTTGTAAATCATAAAAAAATAAATGAAATTTGTAAAATACATATTATATTGAATTTGGCAAACATAGAATATAATATGCTGAGAGGACGACGAGTGATTATGCATTTTGACAGACTTATTATTGTTGTTATTGATTTATTGATGAGGTATAATTAGAAATAAATTTTATTTATACTCTGGATACTTACATACATAATCATCAACAATAGTTCTTGTCTCATTATACTCTCCTTTACAATCTTTATAATGAGTTTCTTTTACATCTTTATCTAATGTTTGAGTGAAAGAATTTAGAGCGTCATCCCTGTCTTTATGTTTTTGTATCATCATTTTAAGCACCTTTTCTTGGTTCATTGTTCCATCATTACGAATAATATTTTCATCATATTCGTAGAATTTTTCCATTTTTGTTCTTAATAAAGATTTATTAGTTAGAAACCCAACAATAAATATTCTTTCTATAAGAACAGTTGTTTTGAAATCATCATTACTTAATTTTTTATCAAAAAATTTATCTCTAGTGTCATTATCTTCTTTTTCCATAAAGAATTGAACCATAAGAACCATTTGATCGCTAACATTCTTTTTTTGGACTATAATATGAACTTCTATTCGGTATTGGGTATCAGTGCTATATTGTTCTGCTTTGTCTATTTTTAATAATATGACTTCTTCTTTTTGTGCTGGGGTATTATATAATTTAGATGTAATACCAATACTTTCTAGTTGTGTTTCTTGATTTGATTTTTCACGCTGTCTCATATTCATATTATTCCATCCAGAATTTACATTAAGAAATTGGGGAGTTTTCTTAATTTCATCATTTAATGAATTCATAAATATGGATACAAGTTGATTTGTTGTTGTTTCTTTTGGAACAGAGGTTTCAACTGGTGAAAATGATAAATTAAATAATTCTTTTTGTGGTGTTAGTGCGTTAATTGCGGTTATTGTATCACTGTAATCAACATGATATTGTATTTCAACTAAATCGCTATTTAGGTTCGGTTCTAGTTTATTTGTTTTATTTATAATAATTTCATTATTTGGATATATTATTGATTTTTTTTTATAAATTTTCTTTTTGTGTTCTTTGTTATATGATTGCTTTTTTCGTATAAAAATATAAATTAAAATTGCCATTATGATAATAACAAAAATTTCGAACATTTTATTATATATTTCGCACATATAATAAAATTTAATTAATCACCTTCCATATCAACTATATTATTATCATCCTCTTCCTCTTCTCCTCCTTGATCCGCATCAAGAGCTTCATTTTCTTCCTCGGCATCAATCTTCTTATCGTGGTCTTCATCTGTCATATCTTTACTTGTGTCAATATATTCTTCATAAAATCCACCATCCGATTTATCCATTATATCTTGAACCATCTCTTTCGCATACACTGTTGATTTTAGAATATATGAAAATTTAATTGTATGTGTATTACTGTTTATATTATCTTTATTAAAAATAGAAAATATATGTGTTATGCTATCAACAATAATATTACATAATGTTATTTTTATAAATTTGTCATTATTAAAATTAATTAGTTTTATTAGTTCATCACATATATAATAAACAAGATTTGATGTTTTTCTATCATACTTCATAATGTCATCAACATTTAAAATGTTAATATTCTCTTCATATTTCTCATCTTTATTTATTGTATAGAAAACACCATCAATAATTTTATTCCATCCATCAAAAAATTTAGCATTTGAATTTTCTAAGATAAATTTCTTTTGTGTTTCAGAATATTTCATAATAATATTCTTAATCTCATTATCAAAATATATTTGTTCTAACTTTTCATTATCTTGTTCATTAATAATTTTTCTTTTTTCAGTCTGATATACAATTTTAGTAATAATAGTGTTTAAAATTAGCATTGCTTTTTTAATGTTTTCATTTCTTTCAATATTAATATAATTAATGATTTCTTTTGTATTTATTTTATCATAATATTTATAATTATTCGCATTTATGTACATTCCAGCAAACCCCATATATTTTATTTTATTAAATATTGATAAATTTATTTTTAATTTTTTGTCAGATTCAACCAATACAAAATCTTTTGACGCTTCTTTGTATCCCAAAAGTTTATTAGTAATGCTACTATAAAATACATCAACTCTTGAACCAGTATTATTTGAATAATATAAAACATCAGTATTAAAAAAAGTGTGAGACTTTTTGTATTTGATATTTTTGTTATCATCATCTGTAATAATTATGGGATTATCGAGTGATTTGCCATAATGGTCGTGGTCTATGATATATATATTATTATATAGTTTTGTATTATCACTAATATCATTACTAATAAAAGATTGCATCAATTTAATCAACGCACTAATTTTTTCATCATTCTTTTTATCATTATTTTTTTCAGCAAGATTTACAATATCTTGAATTTCTTTTTGTGTGTCATATTCTTTTTTTTCATACTCTTTATTGATATTTATTAGATTTTTTATTTGTTTCTCATAAATAACTTTGCTATTATTAACATAGTTCTCAATTATTTTAATATCTTCTTGTGAATATTCGTGGTCTATTTTTTTATTACATTTATTACATTGTAAATCTCTTCCCTGATAATCATGTAATTTGCCGTCAATGATACATATAATTTTCGCAAAATTTGATAATGAATATTTATTGATAATAGTATTAGTTAAATTATCGTCATAAGTATGGTCTCTCATAAGAACGCCACATAATTTACACTTGATTCCATCAGTATTATTTATAAATTCCCATTTATGAAAACTGCCATTATTACAATTACTTAAATTAGACACACCCATTAGTTTTCGCATACTCATCGAATTTTTATCAGCGAATATTCTTGGAGCAATATCTATTTTTCTGTCAGTTGGTATGAATTGTTTTGGCAATATTTCTGTATTTTTTGCGGTTATTTTTTTTCTCTCACTTGTAAAATATTTATTATTACCCAAAATAATATTATATAATTCTTCATCTTTGAATAATTTTTCTAATTTGTCAAAAAATTTAACTCTAAATATCTCGTATTTATACGAACATCCTTTTTGGTATGAATTCATTAATGTAGCATTTATTATGTCAACACAAGTATGAATAATATATTTTTGTATCAATGGCAATAATTTTTTAATGTTCTTATTATTTGCGGTTAGTTCAGCATCAATATGCCACAATTTATATTTAACTATTCTACAAGAAATTATGTATAACATATAACACAATATTTTGTATTTATTGATATCAACTGTTTCATTTGTATTATTTTTTTTAATTCTCAATCCGGCAAAAAGTTTTTCACGAACTGAATCAAAAATTTCAATATCACATATTTTTACTTTATCTGTTGTAAAATTCATAATTTGTGTTTCATTTAATTCAAAAATCAAAAATATCAACATATATGCGATAATATTATTTTTCTTTAATATTTTATATTTTTCTTGGTCTTTATCTTTTGATGATGTTTTGTATATATTATCATCAATAGTAAAAATAAAAAGATTAGATGAATTGTATGAAACACCATAAAGTTTATTTTTAGTTTCATTATATTCTTTCCAATTTTTTGTAAAATATTTATAATTCTCATTAATCATATCTATTGAATTCTTAACAATGTCCTTTCTTCTCCATTTAATTTGGACGCTATTCCCTATATAATACGATATACCAGTAGCAGATGCCAATTTTTCTATATTTTTATCCATAATTTTCAGTGTAAATTGAAGATTTGAATATTCTGGTATATCTTCTAATAACACATCCATTGGCATAGAATAAGTAATATAACCTTTTGTTGAGTCATAATATCCCTCATTTACATATCTATCAATATCCATATAATGCCCACAACTTTTGCAAACATAATCTTCATTTGTATCTAAAACAACATATTGCTGAATAAACGCATATAATTGAGACAAATATAATGTATAATTATTTCTTTGTTGTTTGACATTTTCCCACGTAATATTATGTTGACATACACCATTAATTTTTTCTTTAATTATAACAGTTCCACTTGTATCTACAAATGATAAATCAACAAGCGCTCTATTTGTTTTATCTTCTTTAATCTCTTCATAGCGTGGCAATTTAACAATATCACCCTCAATACCTCGGATAATATTACTTTCTATAACATAATTTTGGTCTTTATCTATTTTTTTATCAAATTGCTTAATAAATTTTGTAAATAAATAAGTTTCAATATCTTTGCGAATATTATCCTCAATTGGGATTTTTAATTTTTTCTCGATTATTCTTAGTGTATTATTAATTTCATCAATTTGGATTTTATTGTCTTTATTCAATATATTTAATTCATCAATCATTTCATAATATATTTCTTTCACTAATATATCATAAATTTCAGCAATCATTGGTTTAACATTTTCATTTGTTAATTCATCATCAAAAATCCAATACACTGATTTTTTACTAACTTTATCTTTAAACACATTTTGTTTTAATACTGAAACAAAATTATTAAATTTTTTGTCCTTATTTTTAGTATCTTGTATTTCTGTTATATCTATCGTATCAAACAATCTCACACACTGAACTGCTTTTGATGGTATATACAATCCAACAATATTACAAGATGTATCTTTTGCTCCAACTCTAATTTGAATTAAATTATTTGAGTTATTCTGTTTAAAAACATTTTTTTCAAAATTTACTGCTCTCACTGATGTGACTGATTTTGAAAAATTATTTGAAAATCCAACTTTTTCTATATCTTTAAAATTAATATAAGTATATCTTCTGTAATTAATTAAATCATTAAGCAAATATTCATTCTCAGCATTTCTTTTTCCTTGACCTAATAATTTATTAATAATTTTGTATTCTTCAAAATTGTTTCTCAAAATTGCTTTTCTAAACAATAATTGTGAAGAAAAATTTTTGATTATTTTTTCTTTTGCTTTCTCATCATTTTTAGTATTATATAACTCACTTGTTGCTTCAATTTTATTTATGATATATTTCATTCTTGTATCATTCTTTTTTTTATCATCCTCAACAATTTTATTATCGTATAATTCAGCATTCTTATTGTATAACATAAAATCATCAATAATGGGAACTATTATTCCTGAATTGAATAATATATTAATTTTGTCATCTACATTCATTTTAAAATTTGTTTCCATTTGAGAATTCTGGATACTCGTCAAATAATCCCAAATATCATAAGCAATCCCTTTTTGTAGTTCATATTTGCTCAAAACATTTTCAATATTTGTGAAATTAATAATGTCATTAACTGGTTCAACAATATCTATAAAAATATATTCACCTTTGCTAATTTCTGATTGTTCAACAATGTCATATAACTTTTTCTTGTCTTTTGTTTTATATTCAGATAACACAATAAGAAAAAAAATAATATTATTAATTAATTGTGATACATCTTTGTTTAATTTCTTTATACTAAAAAAATTAGCAAGTGTTTCTTTGTCAAATGTGTCTAATAATTTTATTGTTTCTTCACTGTAATTATCAGTTTTATTTATTGTTTTTGTTGTATCTTTATCTCCATATACTTTTAAAATATTCATTCCCATATAATATAATTTTATTATCAACGATGAACCATCAGCATTAAATAAATTATCAACTTTAAAACTATAATCTTTTTGATTTCGTATTATTTCAATAATATTATTTATAAATGTCTCATCATTGCCTTTATAATTCATACCAATTGTTAGGAATAAATAAATAGTAACATAACGTTTTGTAGTTTCTTGAATATAAATAATACTATTTTCGTTTTTTACGATTTGTTTATAAATATCATCTGGAATCGTTTTAAAATAATTATCAAGAATATCATTAATAATATTTTGTGATTTAATAAAATTTATTTCACTATATATTTTTTTGAGTTCTTTATTTTCTTTGATAATATTTGTATAAAAATCATTTATTATGTTTTCTATTAAATCATCAATTTTATTTGCTGACATTATAATATTCTTCTATTATTATTATAGATTAAATTTATATATTTATTCAGTGCGACATTATCATTATAATCATTATGCTCATCATAATTATGGATATTTTATTGAATACTACCTTGAGTCAAATAAACACAATATATAAGTTATTTAACATAAGAAGTTATGATAATTTTTTGATTGTTAGCACCAATAATATAAACCCTATGGTGTCTATTTGTAATGATTATCTTAATGAAATATATAATAAGGTCAAATATTTTGTTTATGAAAAACATAATAATATTTATAAATTATTGTTTGTTGTTCCTAGAATAATTAAAAATACACATAGTTATGTAAAAAACATAATTAATACAAATCTAAAAATAATGTGTAAATACAGTGGTTCATACATTGTGCTATTTTTTTCATTTGATAAATGGTATTTTGGATTTAATTATCAAGTTTATGTATTAGATAATAATATCCATCCAATATTATACAATTGTGTTAAAAATATATTACCAAATCTCGACACAAATATTTGCTATCATTTGATACTTAATGATACAAGATTGAGAAAAATTTTGCTCGCTCAAAATGATATAAATAGTGAGTTAATATTATTAAAGAAAACGTATAAATATACTAAAAATATTAGCGAGTTATGTAATAATTTTAAAAATGTTAGTTATTACCATGTATCCTGTTTAGATGAACTATATTATAAACTTATCGAACTTGACAATAAAAATAAAATTCTAAAAAAATTATATTATTTGGGTTTTGTATTAGAACATAATGAGGTATATATTTCTTTTAATACTTCACTTGTTAATACTCTAAGTGATTTCATACCATATAAATATACACCCTCTCTAACCCATCTTTATTTATATCAAAATAATAAACTTAATATATTTCTCAATATGCTGAATAGTTTTGTTACCAATGATGAATTAATTAATAGAATAAATAATGCTTTTAATACTTTGAGTAAAGAATTATTAGACATTTATCATCTCACCAGAAATAAAAAAAATAGTAATCTTTATGGTTCGCTTCCATCTTCATACAAAAAAATGCTTTATATTTTACACAAAACATATATGATGGTTAGTAATTCTAATTTTGATAATGAAAAAATATCTCTAAATATATCTATTGTGTATAAAAAATTAAAAGAAATTGATGTTGATTTATTGCGTTTATTATTTATTGAACGTTCAAAAATAATGTATTATGATATTAAAAAATGTTCTGACACTAATATTCAATGTTATTTACTAAAATAAAGAAACTATTTTTACTCCAATTTGAATACTCTCAACTACAATCATACTAATTATTAGTGAATTAATTAGTATATAACTACATCTATATTTTTTTTCTTCTTGCTCTTCTTGTTGCTCTTCTTGTTGCTCTTCATGCTCATCTTGCGACTCTTGCTCTTGTGTCTCTTTCTCATCTTGCAACTCTTGCGACTCTTGTGTCTCTTTCTCATCTTGCAACTCTTGCGACTCTTGTGTCTCTTGTGTCTCTTGTGTCTCTTGCGACTCTTGTGTCTCTTGTGTCTCTTGTGTCTCCTCAATAAAATCAGATTCATACTCTTCTTCTAATTCTTGATTTTTGTTAATTTTTTGTAATTCAGCAATAACACTATTTTTTTGTTTTGTGTATGTTTCATTATCATTATTATCTCTTTCAATATTTGAAACACTATGAATATTATTACATTTGCTAATGATATTGATTGTGCCAGTCATTTGTATGTATATTATAAATTAATTATATGTTAATTGTCTAAATGTTTATTTTTCAATTTTTTTTTGTTTTAGGTTTTGGTTTATCGGGGTTTAATAATTTATTATATTCTCTTTCAAATACATCTATTTTGTTCATTAGATTGTCAAATGCTTCCATAACAAAGTCTATCATTGATTTGGCATTATCAGGTGAAACAATAATATCTAATATAATTTCTCTCACTAAAAGACTTGGTTTAGACATACTTGATTTTTTAATATTTTTATGACTTTGGATTTCATAATTAATTATTTGTCCAAATGTATGGTCTTCATCTACAATTTTAACTTGAAAATTTTCTTTTTTTTCTTTGTCTAATGAATATTGTCTTTTAATTTCTTCTTTTAATAATTTTGTTCTCAGTTTAAAATATTCAAGACTTCTACTAATTAACTTAAATTCATCATAACATAAATTACCTTCAATGAAAAAATCTATTTTCCCATCATTTTTGTCATACCAATAATTACCAGCAGAATCCCAACACGTGTCATTTAATCCAATGCCAACAACTGCTTTTAAACTACATTTGAACGCTTCATTTGGTTTCAAACTTATTATCAAAAATGGATATTCTTTGTTATATAATTCTTCTATTTTATCATTAACATATATTAACATATCATTTGTTGTTACGTGTAATATATCATCTGTTCTATTTTCTATATTAATATTTGCTTCTACTTCTTTTTCATTCTCGTGTTTTTCACGTTTTTTGTCTAAATAATTAGCATTCTTCCAGTATCTCTCATGTAAATATGATATTTCAGGGTCTATGCCAGCAACAGGAGTATTCTTAATTCTATTTCTAATCATATCATAATTAAATGGAACAGAATCGTGAAATCCAGTCTCAGGATTTATTTTTTGTATTTGAATTAGTTCTTTTGTATAAGCATAAACAGGAATTCTTTTTGTTGCTATTCTGCCAATCGCATTCACAAATGGTAAATTACAGTCTTTTCCAGATAATTCCAAATGTAATTTTCCACGTTTTAAACCATTAAATGGTTCAAATGATTTCAAATTAACATTAATATCAGCCATAGTTATTATTAATTATATTTAAGATGTATATTTTAAATAATTAAAATTCAATTTTTATTGTCTGCCAAATAAAAAATTGAATATCTAAACATATTATTAATGTGTAAATTAGACATTAAAACTTAAAATGTCTCGTGATTATGATTCTTGTGTCCAACCTGTTCTCGCTCTTACAACTGAGACTGATACAAGACAATCAGGAAATTTGACATATTTATTTGGTGATATGTTAAAACCAAAAGACACAAAACATATATTGTGTGTTCCCGCATTTGCTGATGGATTTTTATTTAAAAGCATTCAAAAAAATCTGGTATCTAAACAAGAAATTGTTTTAGACAATGAATTGGAAATATATCAGAAAAAAAACAGCATCCAAATATTTTCATCCAAAAATTGCTCTCTCATTGTTCTATTCAAGTATTCCAGAAATATCACAGAATGGAATGAAATTTTTGATTGTATTGGTTCGATGCTAAGTATGCTACTAAAAGATGACATACAAAATTATGACTTATATTTTCCAACTTTTGGCACAAATAATGGCATATCATTTCACGACACTGCTTTTGGAATATTTTATGGTTTGTCATTCGTTCAAAGCATCCCAGAACATCCAATCACCAAATTCAAAGGTGTTAAAGTTATCACCCCCTATTCCCAAAACATTCAAAATACATCTTGTCGCACAATGCTTCATATTTTCAATATGTTTGACACTTATGCAAAATCAAAAGACTCAACATTGTCTTGTATGCTTTGTCTTGACAGTCCCAGCACTATTATTCTACCTTGTGGGCACGCTATTCTTTGCCAACCTTGTAATAAAAAATTACTCAGTCAAGGCAATAATGCTTGTATAGTATGTAAAACACCATTTGCTAAATTCTTTGAGTCAGTTGCTCCTACCAAAGTTCAGTGTGTTTGTCATAAACAAGAAGAATATGCTAGTGCTAGTGCTAGCGCTGATAATCAAGATAGTGATAAGCACGATGAGAAAGTATCTGAAATGACGTACATCCCGTGTGGTCATACTGATGTTTTGTGTGCTACTTGTGAAAATCCAAGTGTTATAAATTGTAAATTTTGTGGTGAGAAAGTAAATAAGAAAATACATATTTACTCTTTTTAGTTAGATATTAGTTGTGATGAAGATTGTTTTTTATGGTGATATTGTAAAATGGATAGATTTAAATTTTTCTACTTTTTCTAAATTTTGACTTTCTACATCATACTTTTTGAACAACACACTATTAAATTGTCGTCGTTCTCCAATAGTCTTGATATATTTATCAATAATATCCTCAGCAATTTTACATTCATTAGAATCTTTTGAGTGTTGTTCTTCCCTCATATGTTCATCCAATTTTTGTGGTATATCTTGATTGATGAATTTAATTAAATAGTCTTTAATAAATTCATTCAGTTTAGGATATTTTTTATTTTGAGTGCCAATGTGTTTGATATTTGGAGGTTTCATACATCCATTAATATAACCATCTATTAATTGCAATATAAAGGTTGGTAGTTTATCTTTAATAATATCTATTGCGTTTTCATCTCCCACTATATTATATATATCAATGAACTCATTATATATATCATCAGTATATTTGGGGGAGTCGCATTCTATATCTTTATCAGTGTCAGTTAATATTATGTTGTTTATACTTTCTAATTTGTTTAATAAAATCATTGGATATAAATAAGATCGGTCAACTGGTGAATCAGAACTTGACAATTTATCCTCAGATTCAACACTAAATGCCATATCTGGTTTTTCAACTATTTTTTTACTCGCGCTCTTAACTGGCATATTTTTATATTTGTTATACTTATCAAAATACTCTTGTAATTTCTTGCGTATTTCTTGTTCCAACATATAATTTTGTGTCATTATCAAGGCATTATATGATGCTATATCAATATCACTAGACGATGATGATAGTGATGATGAGGTTGATAAGCGTCTCATACGATGTTTCTTTCTGTGCCCCCCCCCCCTTTGTTTTGTTTGATGTTTGAGATTTGATGCTTCATTCATTTATAATATATAAATATATTTTTTATATAAACTAATAATTATCGATTGTATTAAATTCCCAATTTGCTTTATTATCACTATTATGTGCCAATTGATAGTCAGTTGAACGTCTCTCAAAAAAGTTGTCTTTATTAAGAAAACCAATAGTTTCCATAAATTGAAATTGGTCTGGAATAGTTGTGTTATACAATTTTTCATAACCTAAACCAACAAGAATTCTGTCAGCAACATATTCAATATATTTATTCATTAATTTTACATTCATCCCGATTAGTTCAACCTTGATAGCATCAATTGTAAAAGATTTTGAAATTTCAACTGCTTCATTAATTATAGAATACATTTCATCATTAGAAAGTTTATGAACGATATGTTTATAGATTTCAAAACCAAATGTTGTGTGCATTCCTTCATCTTTGGCAATGTAATTATTTGATTGAACTAATCCTTTCATTTTATCTTCACCTAATATCTTCTTTAACCAATAAATAGAAGCAAACGCACCAGAAAACATTAAACCCTCAAAAATAGTAAACGCAACTATTGAAAATGCTAAGCGTCTTTTTGATGATATCCATTTTCGTCCCCATCCAATCATTTGTTTAATACTTGGCACTGTTTTAAAAGCATTAATTAATTCATCTCTTTCTACTGAATTTGTTATAATATTAATCAACATATCAGCATACACTTCACCATGAATATTTTCAATTGATTCTTGAAATGAGTACGCTACTAACGCTTCTCTAACAGTTATTTTTGTAAAATTGCTATCAATATTTTCAATCACTATGGAATCTGCTCCTGCAAAAAATGCCAGAACCATTTTAATAAAATGTTGAATATTTGGGTCTAATTTTTGAAAATCATATTGGTCTTGATTAAAATCAACCATTTCAGGTGTCCAGAACGCTTCAACATATTTTTTGTAAATATCCCACAATGTTTTGTATTTATTATCAATAGGTTTTATTGCTAGTCTGTAATTTTTTTCATTTAATAATTCTTCTTCTTTGTCTTTTCTTTTTTCTTCTTCCTCGTCAAAATTATCTAAACATAAATTTGTGATTTTTGTAATTTTCTCTTGTGTAGTGATATTTTGAGAACAAACACAAGGAAAAATATGACAAATGTCGCACATAATAAATTCTTGGTTGTCAGTCATTATATATTTTATATATTATAAATAAAATATTATAATCTTTAAAATTCAATTTTTTATTAAAATTTTTGATATTCTATATAAATAATGGAATTATTAGAATCCAAAAAAATTGAATTTCAAAGTGTTATTAATGATTTACATAATGAAGCAACACAAAAAATGGAAAGCACCCCTAATATTTATGATAATCTCATCAAAGAACATAGCGTGTCAATCAAAATAACGCAAATTTATGTCAAGCAATATTTGAAAAATATAATTAATGCTATCAAAAATAAAGATAGTGAAACTGTTCCAAGAATTATAAATTTACACGAATTGACAAAAAACATTGTTGATGGATTACCAAAAACAATGGAGAAAGATAAGTTTGATAATTACATTGCTGAATATTTAATTGCTAAATCATCATATCATTATTATTATGATTTAATGGCATCTAGAATTGCTGTTGAAAGACTTCATAATATCACACCAGCAAGTTTATTAATAACAGCAAAATTATTACAACAAAATTTAGACAAAAATGGAGACAAAGCACCTATATTAGCAGATGATATTTATAATATAATTTTACAAAATCACGAAGAATTAGAAAAGCATATAGATTACAATAAAGATTTTACATTTGATTACTTTGGAATAAAAACACTTGAACGTTCATATTTGTATAAATTACATTTCACAAAATATAAAATCATTGAGAGACCACAACACATGATAATGCGTGTAGCATTGGGAATTCACGGGGATGACATAAAATCAGTAATAGAAACTTATGAATTAATGTCATCAAAATATTTTACTCACGCAACCCCTACTTTATTTAATGCTGGAACACATAAACCGCAAATGAGTTCTTGTTTTTTACAAAGTATTGATGACAATATTGAGTCAATCTTTAATGCTGTTTCGGATATGTCAAAAATATCAAAATGGGCAGGAGGCATCGGCGTTCATTTAACCGCAATAAGAGGACGTGGAAGTTTAATTAGAGGCACAAATGGTTTGTCTCAAGGTATTATTCCATTATGTATTTTACTTAATAAACTCGCAAAATATATTAATCAAGGTGGCAAACGCAATGGTTCAGTAGCGTGTTATCTTGAACCGTGGCATACTGACATATTTGAGTTTTGTGAATTACGAAAAGACACTGGTAATGATGATAATAGAGCGAGAGATTTATTTTTAGCATTATGGACACCATCGCTTTTTATGGAAAGAGTTAGACAAGATAAAATGTGGAGTTTAATGTGCCCGGATGAATGTAAAGGATTAAATAAAGTTTATGGAAAAGAATTTAATGAATTATATGAAACTTATGAGAAAGAGAAAAAATACACAAGACAAGTAAAAGCAAGAGAATTATGGAAACATATACTTGAAGTTCAATCAGAGACTGGATTTCCGTATATATTATACAAAGATAATGCAAATGCTAAATCAAATCAAAAAAATTTAGGAACAATTAGGTCTTCAAATTTATGTGCTGAGATTATTCAATACTCAGATGAAAATGAAACAGCAGTATGTAATTTAGCATCTATATGTTTGCCAATGTTTGTTTCAAAAAATAGTGAAAATAAACCTGAATTTAATCACGTAAAATTACAAGAAATATGCCGTGTAATTGTTAGAAATATAGACAAAATTATAGATAAAAATTATTATCCAACTGAAAAAACTAAGAAATCAAATTTTAGACATAGACCAATGGGTATTGGTGTTCAAGGACTTGCTGATACTTATAATTTAATGGGATTTGGTTTTTCTTCACAAGGAGCAAGAGAACTAAATAAGAGAATATTCGAGACTATCTATTATGCTTGTTGTTTAGAGTCAAATAATTTAGCCAAAACAAAAGGCACTTATGAAACATTTGCTGGTTCTCCATTTTCAGAAGGCAAATTACAATATCATTTGTGGGGTTTCACAAATAAAGATTTATTAATGGGTTATGATTGGGACAAATTAGTTGAAGATATCAAGACTTATGGAATGAGAAACTCATTATTAACAGCACTTATGCCAACAGCATCAACAGCACAAATTATGGGAAATTCAGAATGTATTGAACCTTATATGAGTAATATTTTTAAACGTTCAACATTAGCAGGTGAATTTATAGTTGTAAATAAAAATCTAATGAAAGAATTAATTCATAGAAATTTATGGGATGATGATATGAGAAAGAGAATTATTATTGAAAATGGTTCAATTAAAAACATAGAATATATCCCTAAAAAGATAAGAAATATTTACGAGACGGCATTTGAGATTGGACAAAATCATCTTGTAAAACAATCAGCAGAAAGAGGAAAATTCATAGACCAGGCACAAAGTTTTAATCTCTTTATGGCAAAACCAAATTTCACAATTTTAACATCAGCATTATTTGAAGGACACGATTTGGGAAATAAAACAGGTATGTATTATTATCGTTCTTTGCCTGCTATTAATCCAATTAATTTTGGTATTGACATTGATGATATCAAGAGACTTACTAATAAAGACACTATTAGTGAGTATATAAATAGTAATAGTGATGACGAGAATGTAATAAAAAAAGTAGAAAAACAACATATTCAATACAAATGGAAAACTGCTAAGTTAGAAGATTGTCTTTCTTGTGGGTCTTAATTTATTTTTTATTGATATATATTATAATGGATAAAACAATATTAAAATATATTGAGGCAAATAAATGGGACAAAATAATAAAATTAATAAAGAACAAAAAATATGTTGATATAAATAAACCATTAATTAATAGCAATAATTTATTTCATTTAGCGTGTGTCAATCTAAAACCAAAGATAATTAAAACATTACTTGATATGAAAAATAAAAATAAAATAAAATTAAACACAAATTTACTAAATAATGATGGTATCCCGGGTATCCATCTTTATTACAAATATGGAGGAACTGATATTAGTATATTAGATAAAGCAATTATTTGTCAAATAGATATATATTCCAATACAATATTAAATTATGTAATTGACAATCTAGAATTATTGGAAGAGTTTATTGATAGAATGATAGAAAGTAAATGTATAACGAATTTATATTTTATTACAGATGTTAATAAATCATTTTTTACAAAACTTACTCAAAAAATGAATGATAATATCAAATACAAAAAAATAATGGAAAAAATATATAGAGAAGTTAAACCAATTAATTTTATAAATATTTCATTATACGAAAATTCAGTTCATAATTTAGCGATATTAATTGACTCAAAGCACGATTTTATGAAATATGAAATGCATCTTTTACCACTTGCTACAGCAATAAAATTTGACAAACTAACAATGATTACATTAATATTACAATATACTGAGAATAATTTTGGTTTATCAGCAATTAATAAAATGATACATTCATCTAAATACGATTATGAACATTATCCAATATTTATGGCAATAAAATATAATAGTTATGGTTCATTATATATACTAAAAACATATATGGAAAAAATATTAGAGAAAGATTTTGATATTTATTATGATACCAGTCATAATACATACTTACATCGACTAATATTTATGAATAATATAAATGAGAATGTAGAAATATTAAAATTTTTTATCAAACATACAAATCTTAATAAAAAAAATTATATTGGTCATACTTGTGGTTATTTATTATTTTATACTGGTTTGTGGAAATTAGTAATAAATGAATTAAAAAGCAGAGAAATTGATATAACTAATATAACACAATTTATTGAAAAAGAAGACACTGATTTGTTTGACAGTTTAAGAAGAACATTAAAAGAACCAATTGAAGTAAAAAATAAGATAGAATTAGATAAATTATATAATGTTAGTGAAATAAAAAAAATTTTAAACATAAAAGATACAATAACACATTATGGTGTGTATAGAAATAGAAATACTGACATTATATTATATCTAAAATATTTACAAAGTATTAATGTTCATATACCAGTTTTGAAATATGATGAAAATAACAAAAAAGAATTTTTATATATAAATGAAATGACTAATGTGAATAATAATTTAATAAATTCTGAATTAACATATTTTATTGAATACTATTATTCATTATTATCAACATTTATATTTTGGCAAGATAAAAATCATTATTATTGTCATCTCGTCCATAATAATATATTAAAAAATAACAAACAAAGATTTATTTACATTCATATATGTATTCTCTTATCTGATGTTTATTCACACGCAAATTGCTTTATATATGATATAAAAACTCAAAATGGTTATTATTTTGAACCATATGGAATGACAAATGTGTATAATGGTAATAATGATGGTATTGATAAATTATTGATTGATATATTTGAGAAAGAATTTGGAAAAGTAAATTTTTATTATCCAGAAGATTATATGAAGAATATTAATTTTCAATTAGTATCAAAGGATGATATTAATATGTATAAAAATGTTGGCGACCCTGGTGGTTATTGTCTAGCGTGGTGTATTTGGTTTGCTGAAATAATAGTAAAATATCCAGATATTGAAATTAAAACATTAATGAAAAATTTTATAAATAGAGAAAATATTAATTTGTTATTAACAGAAAATGATATTAAGACAATAAATTCAAATAATTATTATTTGGATTTTATAAGATTATATGGTAAGAAACTGACAATTGAAAGAAATAGAATTCTGTCAAGTTTGGGTATTTCTAATTATGAATTATATAAAAATCTATTTTCAGACAATACATATGATAGAATTTTTAAATATATCAATCAATAATTTCTTTTATCTGGACTAATATATTCTAAATTCAAAAACTTAAAAATATCTTTTTCATTATTTATTTTTAATGTTTTATTATTCTTATTATCCACCAAACTATATTCATTTAAAGTATAACCCATACTTAATGCTACATTTCTAATATGCTTATTAAATTCTTTTGACCCTGTGAAATACATAATAGCAGTGTAATAAGATTCTTGGGCAATAAATCTAATATCTATTCTCCGGAATAATCCATTTTTATATTGACAAATTCCCATATATTTTGTTGGTACATCTTGTGATACAAGAGAACATACAATAAAATTATCATCTTCTAAATATTTTATAAATTTTGCCATTAGTTTAGAATTATTTGTATCTTTCTTTGTTATTATTTTAGGATGAGTTATAATAATGTCTATATCATTTGAAAAATCATTTTCTCTACGATAAGAACCACAAACAATTAAATTAAATTCTTTATCTATATTGCGAATACATTCTAATAAATATAAATTAATTTCATCTATTTCTTTTCTTGGTATTTTTTCTTTTATTTTATCAACATATTCTAATCCTTTTAGAATATTATCTGGCAATTTTATTTTTGCTTCTTTTAATTCTTTAATTGTGCTAATATTATATTTTGTATATAGTTCTAGTGCTTTTTTCTTGCCAATACCAAATACATTAATAAGTTCATCTAAATTTATATCTTTATCTTTGACTTCATCTAATCTTCCAGTCTTTAATATTTCATCAATTCTTTTTATTGTTCCATCTCCAATACTTTTATAATCTTTAATATCATTTCCAGATTTTATTTCAAAATCAATTTCACGAATTACTTTCAATGACTTTTTCAATGAATTAATCTTAAAAGAATATTTTAGTTTGTCTTCTTTTTTTTTATCTTGTAAAGTCATTTCTAAATAATTTATTAATTTTTCAAACCATAATATAATATTTGAGTTCATAATATATTATATTTAATAGTGATAATAAATATAAAATGGGTAATTATAAATCAAAGAGACAAAATAGTATGATTATTAGTGATTATGATTTGTCAATTATAAATAAAACAGAGTTTGAGATAATAGATTTAGATATTATTGAGTTTATTAATGAAAAAATAATTTTAACAAAACAATATCTGAACTCAAAAACTTATATTAATACATACGATTTGTCTAAAAAAGAACAACAATTGATACACATATATGATGATAATGTTAGAGAAATTTTAGTTTCTAATAATAATTTGGCAATTGTTAGTGACACTTATATTACAATATATGATTTTCAAAAATTATTAAAAAATAAAAAAGATGAGATTTTTAAATACAAAATAGACAAATCTTGTGTAGTTCAATTATTTAATGATTATTTTAATTATTATGTGAATAAAAAATTGGGTATGATAGATTTTAAAAATAAAAAATCATTTGAGTTTAGCAATATTGAAAAATATAAATGTGATAATAAATACATAGTGTTTTATGATAACAATAAAATTAGTATAGTCGATATAGAAAATAAAAAAGAGATATCAAGTGTATCAAAAGATAATATTATGTTTTTATATGTTTGTAATAATAATATTTGTCATATTACTGATAAGAATGAGTGTTTCATAAATAACATAAAAATATTAGATACTGATATTCGTGAAAATTTATTTATGTGTGTATATGAACTTTATGTTGATACAAATATTAATGTAATTATTTATTACAATAAAAAGCATATAGTATTTTGGATAGTAGATAAAAAAATAACTCGTTATATCATAGATATTAATATAAACAAATATTGTAAAAATAATGGATTACTTTTTTATTATTATAATGATAAAAACATAATAGTATTATCATTAAAATATCTAATTCCAATAAAAATATTAGAACACCAAATTGCTGATATTAAAACCAAATTAAATGAAATATATCAAATGATTAATTATTCTAATAATAGTTCTATAAATATTATTAGTGCTGAGGAAACAATTATGAATTATAAAATCACCCCGCAAATGCGTTTTTTACTAAGAAATGACATTAATGATTTTCATGTAAATGTAACCGCAAATGTGAGTATTTATGAAGAATATAAAAGTTTCAATTTATTTCAAGAATTATTGTCAGGTTTAATTACAACTGATGATATCATTAACGATATTTCAAAAATAGATACTATAATAACTAGACACGATGTATTCAAAAATTTAATGACCCACTTTTATGATTTTATTAATGTTATGATATTTAGACAGGAAGAAGTAATAAATGAAATAACAATGTATAAATCAACATTTGTTGGATATATATTATTATGTCTTGTTTTGAAATATTATAATAAATATAATAGTGCTGAATTAGATATTATTAATGAATATAAGTCTATATTTCCATTATTAAGTGTATTCATTGATAAGATAAAAATTGAAAACCCCAATATATTATGATGAAAGCAATATATATTAATAAAAAAATGGCACTTGTCTCTACTTTAGATAATCTTGGCAATACTTGCTACATTAATGCTACAATCCAGATGCTTGCTAGAACACCCCAATTTTTGGCATATTTCTTGAAACAGAATACACAACTTATTGGTGACTTAAAAAGAAACATAATTATGAGAAAAAAAGAAGAGAAAAAAGAAGAGAAAAAAGAACTAATTATTAGTAGAAGTGATATTGACCAAGAATTAAATAAAACATTTACATTTCAATTAGGCAGACTTTTTAAAGTAATGTTTGAAGATACACAAGTAATTAAACCAATCTCATTAGTAAAATTTATAAAAACTAAATTTCTTGATTATGATGACAAACCCAAATTTGCAGGAGCGCAACAACAAGACGCCCAAGAATTTTTAAGTGCTGTATTACAAACAATTGAAAAAGAAACTTGCTATTCGATTGAAAATATTAGATACAAAGAACACTTAATGAGTGAAGAACAAAAATTAATTCAATCCAAACTAACTATTCTTGAAAGTGTTCTTGAAGAAAACACAAAGCAAAAAAACAAACAAGAAATACAAAATAATTTACTTGAAATAAATAAATTATATGAAATGGATAATGACTTTTTCTTGAAAATTAAAAGCGTTTCTGCGTGGAATGATGGGAGTAAAAAAACAACATACTCATTCATTAATGATATAATGTCAGGCATCAATATGACATCTGCTGTATGTAATACTTGTAATATCAAAACATTTAAATTTGAGAAGTCTGATATTTTAACTCTTAATTTTCCTCAACAAGTTAAAAAAGAAAATTATGACATCCACGAATTATTAACTGAATTTTATAGCACTGAAATTTTTAATGGGGACAATAAATTTTTCTGTTCTTATTGTGACTCAAAGCAAGACAAAATAAGAAAAACACAATTGTATCAACCACCAAATATTTTAGTTATTATGATTAAAAGATGGGAATATAATGGTGTGTCAATGAAAAAAAATAACTCAAAAGTAAGTTATCCCCATAATCTATCTATGAAAGATTATATTAGTCAGCAAGATGAAAATAATTATGAATTATATTCTGTTATTAGACATTCTGGTGGTTCAGGTGGAGGACATTATTATAATTATAGCAAGAATATGCTTGACAATAAATGGTATCGATTTGACGATGATGATGTATATCTTGTTAATGATGATGAAGCGTTAGAATGTAATGGATATATTCTTTGTTATAAACTTAGTCAAATCTAATCATATTAACGCCAATGATTATAAACAATAATATTCATTTTTCTTAATTTATAAATATACATTGGGACATTATTATGTTTAGTCAAATTATATAATTCTTTAATGTTATAATTTCTTGGCAATTTCAATACAATTATTTTTGTATTATTTATTGTGTTATTTATTATTTCATCAATATATTCATTATCAATTTTCAATCTTAAGTTTTTCTCTTTTTTATAATCTTTGCCTCCCCAAGGCGGGTCTATATAAAATACATCAGCATTAGACATATTTTTGTATATATCTAAGCAACTTTTATTTAGCAACTCAACATTTTTAATATTATATACACTTAAATTATTCTCTAACATAATAAAAAAATCATTATTAATTTCAGTTGTTATTATTTTTCCAAAATTCTTAGCAAAAGTAATAGTATCACATCCAATACATCCACAAAATTCATACAATATTATTTTATTCAAATCAATATAATGTGGAATATTACTAATAATTATACTTGATATTATGTTAGATAAATCAAATGGTGTTATATACATCAATGTTTCGATATTATATTTTATTTTATTATACTCATTATTTGCCAAATATGGAAATAATTTTTTTATATCATTCATAAACTAATATATTAATTGTTTTTTAACATAATAATTTTAATTCTTCTTGCAATTTACTAATAATAATTTCCTCAACCTTTACAACCTTATCATAATTTTTTAGTATCAATCTATTTACATAAGTAAATGTATCATTTAGATGTTCAAATCCTTGATTACCCAAAACAATTAATATTTTTCCAGACTCAAACATACTTATGGTTTGTTTATATTTGTATTTTATGATAACTGCTGAATTACCATTAGACCCCATTTCAATTCTATATGGTTCTGTTTCTAAAAGAAAATTATATAATCTTGTTTTGTCTATTTTCATTGGCAGATAACATTTTAAATTTAACATATCAACTTTAAAATCACAAAAATTTTCAAGTTTCATAATTTCTTTATTTTCTACAAATTTTATGTCTTCAATAGTTCCTTTATCATTTCTTATTCCTAATTCTTCTCTACACAAATGACATATTTTTATGAGTGCGTCAATAACATTTTCTACACGTACGCAACCAGTAAAATGTAATGAACCATTATCAAACAATTTTACTGATACCGGATTTTCTTTATTTTTTACTTTTACGTATAATGTTATTTGCTTTAAATTTTTCTTATTATTTTTGATTATGATTGGTCGTGACAAATTATTTTTGTTGCCAATTATATTAATAACACCATCTATACTTTTGCGTCCATATAAATATATATTTGTTGGGTAAAATTTTGTTTTGAACTTGCCATCCACAACCATTGTTGATAATTGGAGACCATCCGGAATTATATCTTTCTTAAAACCGATTATTTCATTCATTTTGTTTTTCATAGTTTCATAAATGACTTGATTATCCATTTTATATTAAATAATACTCAATATGTTTGATATTTAGAATTTCAATATTTTTAAGTAATAATTATTAAGAATATTATAATACACAATAATAATGGCTAAAATATTATCATTTGATGTTGGAATTAAAAATCTTGCTTATTGTATTCTTGATATAAATAATGAAAAGAATACATTTGAAATAAAAAATTGGGATATAATTGATTTGACAACAAATACAGTGAAATATACTTGTTCTCATACTAATAAAAATAATGTTTGTGATAAGAAAGCAACAAAATTTATTGTTGAAAATAACATAAATAAATATTATTGTTCAATACATTCTAATAAATTGCCAATTTGTATGATTGATACTATTATACCTAAGTTTATTACAAGTGAAACTCAAAATAAGTGTATGTCTTGTGCGAAACTTAGTAATGATGTTTATGACAAAAATTATTATTGTGTTATTCACAAAAAGAAATTATTAACTAAATATACATGTAAAACCCCCAAATGTGAGAAATTAATTCATAAAACATTAATAACAGACAAACAAGATGAAAAATTAATAGGATGGTGCTTAGACCATTATGAGAAAGAATATAATAGTTATATAAGAAAAAAACTAAAATCAGTCTCACAGAATTGTAATAAAATTTCACTTGCTAACTTGTGCCATACAATGTACAAAAAATTAGATGCTATCCCAGAATTCAGTAATGTCTCAAAAGTATTCATAGAAAATCAACCAACATTTATTAATCCAACAATGAAAACAATATCAGCATTTTTATTTTCTTATTTTGTTAATAGAACATTAAGAGAAAAAACAATATACACAATTGAGAATATTATTTTTTGTGCTCCATCTAATAAAATAAAAGTTGCTGGTTCAAGTGGTGAGAAAATTATAAAAGAAGCAAAAGAGGAAATCACATATGCTATAACAAAAGATATTGCTGTTAAATGTTGTAATGAATTAATTAAAGATGATAAAAAAGCATTAGAATTATTTAATTCACACGAAAAGAAAGACGATATGGCTGATGCTTTTTTACAAGGATTTATCAAAAGTTTTGGCACACCATTACCAAAACATTATGAGGATAAAATCAAAGAATTAAATTTGACAAAAAAAGACAAAAAGAAATCATAAAAATTTGTTATTATTTATTACATGCATTAATGGTATCATTGGAGGCATATTTATTTTAGGAAACATTCCATAACTATCAAAACCTTCTCTAAATTCTTCAATACTTAAAACTCCACCTTTTGAAACTAATAATTCTCTATCTGGTGCTAATTTTAATGGTTCATTATTATTCATTATTTTATTTTTTAGATTATTTGTTAGTGCGTGTCGTGAATTCCATTTATGGTCTTTAAGCATTACAACGTTATATTTTGCGGCACAATTAAAACTACAAAAATTACCAAAAACATAATATTCACCATTTTTATAATTACTCACAATATACGCTGGTAAATTATCAAAAGTCTCATCACACCACCAGCATTTTATATTAGTATTGGTTGGATTATAAGATTTATTATTCTTGTTAAGTTGAACGCAATTATACAATATTTGTGTTTTTGTAAATATTTTCTTTTCTGGTTCGCGCGGAGTTTGAACTGATTGTGTTTCAGTAATTGTCTCAATAGGTGAGTCTTCAATAGCGAAATTAATTATATTATTATCTTCTATATTGTCAATATAATCATCCTCATCATTTTCTTTTTCTTCTAGTTGTGTATCATTATTTTCCTGACTTTCTTCATCAGATAAAGCAAAAAATACAATAATGTTCTCGTCTTTTTTTTCTTTGTCATCATTATTACTTGTATATTCTTTTGGTTCATTATTATACGAACTTTTTGATTTCTTAGGTCGCCCTCTTCCGCGTTTATTGTTCATTGTTTTTTAATATAAACTAATTTTTATTTCCTTAACTAATTTATAATGCTCGAAAAATATATCAAATCTTTTATGGGTTTATGTAAGACTGAACCACCAAAAAATATTATTAGACTAATTGAACAAGAAAAAGTTCCTGTTATGATGAACGAACAAACAAAAGACGCACTAATGTTAAAAACAGTTATCGGCAAAACATCAATGTATAAAATATTTGATAAAATGAATGGTGGTTCCATAAAAGGTATTAAATTAATTTTGTCTAATGCTATCAAAAATAAATAAATAAATAAATAAAAACTTAGAATATATATGTTTCAACGATTAAGTATAGACAGTTTATCGCCTTCTATAAATAATTATGGTTCAAAAATTGGCAATACAAATACAAAACTAAATTTAGTAAGTCTTGAAAATACAATTGACAATGATAAGAAACCAAATAATGACTTTTCATCAGTCATTCTTATTAACAAAAGACAAAAAAGAAGAGAGGAAAAATTAAAATGTTATAATAAAATGTTGAATTATTGTCAAAATAAAATAATTCAAATGGATGATAATATGAAAACAGATTTATTTTTTGAAGTTGTTGATACTATCCCAGATTGTAAAGAATATGATCCATTAGAATGTTTAAAATTTATTTCTATCAAATTAAGACAAGAAAATTTTGACACAATAATTATTTCATCTACTAAAATGTTTATTACGTGGAAATATATTGAACTAAAACTAGAACAAGAGAAATCCTAAAAATATAACAACTATTATTGTAGCAAGTATTATTATAATTATGTCTTTTAATTCCAATTCATATATTTTATTCTTTTTTACTTTCTTTTTAATAGGATTATAAATAATATTATGTTTTTTATTATCATTAATTATATTTATTTTATCATTATCTGTGTCAGCATTTATGATTTGTGTTGAGACAGAACAACTTTGTTCGTCGGGTGATGAAAATTCTATATTATAATCCATATTTTCACTTGGTGAATCAATTGATATTGAAGCGTTATTATTCTCATAATAATCTCCCTGAACTGTGAAAAATCCCTTATCATCCGTTTTAGGATTGTCAAATTTTTTTGTTTTTCTTCTTTTATTATTTTTCTTTAATGCTATTTCATATAATGAGTCATTCTCACAACTCTCATTCATTATATTAAAAAAAAATATATTATTTATTCAATTATTATTTGAATATTATGTTCTCTCATAATATTTTTGTAGTTATTTTCATAATTTTGTTTTCTTATTGGATTATAACTTAATTTACTCATCAAATATTTCGAATAAATACATCCATATTTTGCTGATTTTTTGAGATAATAAAGTGATTTTTTGTTATGGTCGATATAATGACATAATAATGGTGAAACTGTCATTAACTTTTCGTGTTTTTTGAAAAGAAAATAATATTTGTTGGTTTTGATATAACTCATTGCTTTGTTTTTATGAGAATAATTATTAATTTTTTTTTATCTTGTTTATTTTTCAAGATTTATATATCTTAATCCACTCGGTGAGACTTATGAGGCGTCTGCTGGGATAATGGAAGAGCCCACTTAGGAAAAAAACTGTTTGGTTTAAATCCATCAAGATCAGGAGGCGGGTAATGAACACCCGGAAACAATGTGCGCACAATTGCAGTGCGGTCAGAAGTGAAATTATGCTCCATTTTGGGCTTGCTAGGTTTCTTCTCAACTCCAGATGGAGCAGAGGACATTCCAGAGCGAGTCAAATATAATTCGTTTGGAACAATTTCAGACATAACTGAGTGTGGGTGATTTGTTTGAATAATAAAGAAAATGTGAAAATGTTGATTTTTTCAATTTTTGTGTTCAAAAAATCCTTCTACACATGCATCAATTCGCTTCTTCTCAGCGTCGCACAGTTGTTCTGCCTCACGTCGTTTTAGCTCGCGTTCAATCGCCTCCACAGCATCACGGACTGCTCGCGCGTGTGTTGTTGGACAATATGGTTTGTGCGGCAGAGTCAGCACAGAATTCTTAATTGGAATGTATGGATAAATTATATTCATACATGAGGGGATGTCTGGAACGCTTATCCATTCTGGCGGTTCTTCTATTTCTGGAGCACCACATGGGTCTCTTGTTTCTTTCCATCCTGCTGATTGAGGAGTTGGATTTTCTTCTTCTTTCTCTTGATTGACAACCCTTTGCTTACTATACTTGGATGGCTTAGACAATTTGGTACGATTATAATGACGCTTGCGTGGCATTGTTAATATTGTTTAATTAGTTACAGTGTAATTAATAATACATTCATTTTTTCAATTTTTACTAACAAAATAATTGTGTATTATTAATTAAAAAACTTAAATATATAAACAATATAAAACCTATGAATAACCCCTATGACGGACTAGCACCAACTGAAACTGATTTATTTATTGATATGTTAAAAAATAGTGAAAAATTAGTTTCTGAAAGCAAAAGAAAAAATTATTATGATTTCCCCAAAGATGATAATTTTGATAATGATGTTCTCGATTGCGATAATAATTATAATAATAATTATAATGATAATAACGTGGCAAAACAAAATGATATTGAACAAGAAAATACAAAAGACAATATAAAAGAAGAAACTGCAAAATATACTGATGGGCATTATAGCGAACAACCAATACAAAATACACAAAATACAGAAGAACCTGTAAAAATGAGTAAGAGCGAGGAGATGTTAGTAAAGTTAGATATGTTAAGAAAATTATTAGAATTGAAACAATCTGGTGTTAAACTATCGCAAAATTATAATTTAGACTCTGATTTGTCAATGATGACGTATGAATATAAACTTCATACTGACATAAAATCAAAACATAATTCTGTTACTTGGATGAGTCATATGTTAATTGGCATTATGAAAGGAACAGAAATTTTAAATAATATGGTTGATCCATTTGGAATTAAATTAGATGGATTATCTGACAAAATTAGTTCTGATATTCATAATTATTATTCAGTTCTTGGTGAAATCTATGAGAAATACAATCAACCTGGCAAACAGATGGCTCCTGAAATGAGATTATTATTTATGATTAGTGGTGCCGCATTGAGTATGCAACTTTCTAGAAGCATTGGTGGTGGTTTGTTTAGTGATAAAAAAAGTGAAGAAACAATGTATGCTGATTTAAGAAAGAAAGCAGAAGAGGACAGTAAAAAATCAAAACAATTTGTTGAGAAACAACATGACACTGCAATTCAAAAAGCACTTGACTTAAAAATGATACAAGAGCAAGAACTAGAAACACAAAAAATTAATAAAACACTTAATAATACTAAATTTAAGGAAAATCTATTGATTTCATCTGCTTCACCCCGAGAAGATGGCGAAGACAACAAATCTAAAGATACAAAATCATCATCAAGTGTTAGAAATGTATTGTCTAAAAATGAGATTGAAAGATTGAAAAATAAAAATTATGAAACTGAACAAAAACAAATGGAAAATATTAGAAAGTTAGCAAATAAAAAATCTAATTTATTTAGAGCAGACACACATAATTTGGATGAGCAAAATAAAAAACTTGATGAAATATTAGCAAGTATCAATGATGATAGTGATTCTCATTTTAGTTCCAAGAGTTCTAAATCAGTTGTATCAATTAATAAAAACATTGAGAAATTAATGAAATCTAAACAAAAACAACAATTTAGCGACAATGATATTGATATTTTATTGTCAGACAACTCATCAAAATCTTCTAAAAAAGTAAATAAGAAAAAAATAGATGTTAGTAGTATTTCCATTGGGTCTAAAAACAAAGGTGAAAAACCATTGGTTACATTAGGATGAAAGAATAATTAGTAAATTTTTTAAACCACTAATGTGGATCAGTGGATTACTTGTTGTGCGCCACACTTTTTTAGGCGCTCAATCACACTCGCAGGTGCGGGTGCGGGTGCGGGTGCGGGTGCGGGTGCGGGTGCGGAAGAGAGGAACATAAAAATGCCACCTCCAACACACGCCAAAAACACAATTAGCGAGAGACAACTCCAAATAAATGACATCTTGATGATATTGATTATATTATTTTAATGAGACTTACAAACAACACATTTTTTCATTTTTTTGCTAATAATTCGCGTGTTGGAGATAATCTAAAAACCTCGTCTATTAATAAGGGCACAACGTCATCTCTCTTTAATTTGCCATCAATTGTTTTAATTTTTTCTTCTTTCTTATTTTCGTGATCGCAATAATACAATCTATACTTTTTATTTTCATAAACTAAATCTAAACTACAGATACTATTCTCGTATTTTTCTTGTTTTTTAAAATCATCGCTATTCTCATTAGTGTCATTATTATTTTTAAATATAATAGCACCAACAATATTATAATTTTTGTTTTCTACTTCTTTTTCAGTCAATATATAACAAACAATATGAATGACATATTCTTCGTGTTTAATTATTTTCAATAATGGTGTGGGAACTTCTGGATATTCACCTATATACACTGGAACACAATCTTCATTGTCATCAATTTGCATTTGATAACATTTGATTAATTCTTTTGTCATTATATATATTATTTATTTAATTTCTTGGCAAAACAACATCTAATATATTATTTAGTATGTTTAGTTGTTGTGTATTTACAATAGCAATACAATTTTCATAATTTTTAATTGTATTTTTAGGAAAATTACATTTTGTATTTAGTTCTTCTTGAGTTAGATTTTTGCTTATTCTTCCCATTTGTATTGCTCTTGCTAATTCTCTATCTGCTATATTAATTTTCTCATTATTTTCAAAATCATTTAATTTTTGATATTTAGTATTATTTTGAGATTTACTTTTTATTTTTTTGTGTAATACCATTGGTTCAAAATCATTTGCCATCTTTATTATTTATATTTATAGAAAATATTTTTAAGTGAGCACTAATATTTATAAATAAAATATTAATGCTATTATAATGAGTTCATCAATAACATCCCCTACTGATGATATAAATAATGACACACAACAATCGTGTATTGTATATAAATTTCAATCAAGACCACCATTTGAAGGATTTATTTTATTATTGATTATTGTTGTTATTGTTGTTTTGTTGTTATGGTTTTTACATACGAGAGTTCTTCGAGTTAGTTAAATCAGTATGATGATTTGACTAAATCTAAGAAATATGGGATGTCAAAGACACACTAGGATTCTTAGGATTAGTTAAATCATACTTTGAGAAGTATCACTATATATTAAGTCTATATCTATAAAAATTGAAAAAAACCAATAGTTTCAAAATCTTAATAAATATCAATAATTATCTACCGGCAGAATGAGCTCTCACAATTTAATGCTACCCCGTTGCTCTCACAATTTAATGCTACCCCGTTGCTTTCTGAATTCAGCAAATGATTTGATATCGGGGTCCATATATGTGCCTGAATCTTCACCGGTGTCTCTTAAACAGATGAAGCCTAGTGATTTAAAGCACTACAAGGCGGTTGGTTTTAAACACAAATCTTATGGAGTGCGTAATAGTTTTAGATACTATATGAAGGAAAAGGTGTTATTTCCGGATAAAAGTACAACAACAGTCAAAAAATTATTGACTGATACGTTTCCTGAAGTGAAAATGCTGCGCAAATGTTATGGCATACTTGCTGATCTAGGATCGAACGTAGACTTGTTTGCACTTCCGAAAGATCACCGCTGTCATGAATATAAGGAAATGAATGAAGGTTTTAATTGGCTTGCAGATGAACTCCGTAAAAAATGGCCAATGGGGTTTGAGTCGGTTAATGTGGAGAGGATACCTTTTGATTCTTTTGCACAAGAAATGAATTTAGCAACTGAAACCCCTTTTTTGATGTGGCAGCAATCGAAACCCTTAATACAAGCTAAGATAATAGTAAAAATGGTTGAGGAGATGGCACGTGGCAGGGGAACGTTGAAAGGGTTTTATTACGTCCTAGTTAAGGGTGACAGTATTACTTTCATAGCAAAAAATCATTTCGTCAAAGATAAAGCTGAGTACGACCAAATTGTGGGTGATGGCGAACTCTACCTCTTTCCACCTGATGTAGAAGCAACGGGGTATACAGTACCACAGAAGTATGCGCGTCGTAATGCCAGATTGGATCTCAATACGCTTGCTCTGATTTACGCGCGTTTTAAAAATTGCGAAATTGACTTCTTTAAGACGCGAACCTACACATCCGATACTCATGTAGAGTTTGGAAAAATCCCGTGTCAGCGCTGCGGATCTGGACAGGAGTTGAATGGTATCCTAGCAGAGCATTCATTGGTGAAGATTATTCTGGAATTTTGTCCGCTTCGTGAGATACCTGAGGTTTTGTGCAATAAATATATCCCCTACTGCAACATATGTTGTAAGTATATAATTATCGAAACTCCTGTATCTTCTGCACCTGATGCATCTCTTGTGTCTCTTGTGTCTCCTGCACCTGATGCATCTCTTGTGTCTCTTGTGTCTCCTGCACCTGATGCATCTCCTGCGCCCAGACACAAAAAACGCAGAGAACGCAAAACTCCTGCGTCTCCAGCACCTGATGCTTCTTCTGCGTCTGCTGCATCTCCAGCACCTGATGTTTCTTCTGCGTCTGCTGCGTCGGGTGCTACATCGGATGCAGTGTCTGCAGCAGCCGCACCAGATACCACATCAAAAGGTAGGTGTCTCGATTTTGAGATGGACTTTAAGGAAGCTGCACGTAGACTATTTGAGTTGTTTAGTAAGATGAACTTCGGTGAAGTTCTTAACATTCTGGTTGAATTGATTCAAAGCGAGTATTTTAATATTGCCAGAGATTTTGCAATGAGGGCACAACTTATGCAACAGTATTGTAGAAGTGAAACTCTAGATGGACCTTGTCTAATTTGCGGCAATCGATGTGGTGCATATTATGCGTATCCACAACTGCCAAAAAGCGTTTTAACGCTTGATTGTGGAAAATCAGTCGAGGAACTTTCAGCGATATGGAATAAAAAGGTGGGAAAAAAGTTGTAAGTAGTAAAATAGCATTAATTTTTCTATTATTATAATAATATATTAAGTTCATTTGACGTTCTTGTCACACTTGTATAAGCACATTTTTTTGCTTCTACTTTTTTTTGGTTTTTTAATATATCATTTAAATCCACATAAACATCGTGAAAACTTGAACCTTGTGCTTTATGACAAGTAATTGAATAACCATAATTAACGGTAGCAAATGGGTCTGTAAAAACTTTATTCCATTGTTTCCATAATGGTTTTATTACTAATTTTTCTATTTGGGTTGTGTTATAACTACTCAGCAATTTTTTAGAGAAATTTTTAATTGCTATACTTGTTTCATTTTTGAATTGTGTATATTTTTCAATCTCTTCATCACAAATAACAACTAATGTCATTGTATGATTTATATCTTCATCTATTAATCCAGATTTTTTCACTTTCAAAATCCAACACGAAAAATCAACATTTCTACAATACTCGTCATTTAAACCATTTATTAAATCATTGATTAAATTTTCTAATTTAGAACTATTTTTTATTTTTTTTAATGCGTTTGACATTTTTAATTCAAATGTGCTAATCGGCACTTTTAATCTTCTAACATCGCACACTTTTACTTGCTCGGATGTATGTAATTTTTGCTTAACAAAATTTTCTCCCAAATCAAGACTATAAAATTCACCTAATATTAATGTATCATTTTTATTGTATTTTAATATTTCTTGTCCTTTAAATAGTTCATTACGTATAGTCTCATTATAAATATCAGTTTGTTTGTTAGTCCAAGTTACAATAATGCTAACAATATTTTTTTTAGTATTTGACAGAAATTTTTTAAACCATTTTGATTTTATCTTATTTGGATTTTCATTATGATCAAAAAAATGAACTCCAACTTTTCCAACATATTTTCTTAATTCTGGTGGATCATCTGTATGTATCCAACTACGCATTATATTACAAACTTTCGTAACATTGTCAATCCTAGAACGAACAACAGTTTGCAATAATAAATTTTCCATCTTTCCTAAATCTTTAATTAAATTATCATAATGAACTTTCATAGCATCTTCAATTCCTGAACATATATTATTATTATAATTGAACTTCATTATTTCTAAATATTTTTTAAAAGTCAAATCTTTCTCGTTTTTACAAAATACTGAACTTTCATCCTCTCCAACTGGTGGCAATTGTGATGGATCACCTGAGAAAACAATTTTTGGCAATTTCTTGTATTTTGTATTTAGATTACTTAGTAATCTGGTTTCATCTAATATGCTGTCTATCATATCAATGCCAATCATAGAACATTCATCAATAACAATAAAATCAAATTTACTTATTAATGACGGTTTTTTCTTATCTTTTACAAATACTCTTGTTCCTTCTAATGTATAATCCTGAGTAAAACATAATAGACTATGTATTGTCATAAATTTTATTGTTGTTCCAGCTTCTGCTAAAATATCTAATTCTTCATCAAAATTAAATGTTTCTGATAAAATCTTATTCAATATTATGCTTGATATTTTTTTTAGATGAACTTTAAATTTAGTTCTCATTACTATTAATGCCTTGTGTGTTGGAGCTACGAAAGCTACACTATTCATGTATTTATTGATTATCATATATGACAAATATTCAACAATTGTTGTTGTCTTACCTGAACCAGCATAACCATAAAAACCAAATATTGTTTTATTATCATCTATTGAGAAATCAAATAATGTTTTTATTCCCTTTTTCTGTTCTTTTGTAAAATCAATAGTATCAACTTTTGAAACATAATAACAAATATTCTTATTTATTCTTATTTTATTATTGTCATCATCAAACACTAAAAATTTATTATAATAATTACACATAATTTTTTTGAATTCATCTATATTATCATAATTATTAATATAATTTATAAAACCATTAAGATTACATATTGTTTGTTTCTTATCCCAATCTAATAAATATGAATAATAATTAGGGTCTATAAGATTATTCTCATATGTATCATTTAATGATTTCATATATTCTGTTTGAATATTATCATTGTTATTGTCATTATTATTGTCATCTGGTATGTTAAAATCAAATACGTCCATTTATGATAATTATTATTTGAGTATTATTAATTATTAATTTCAATTTTTTGAGTGAAAAAATTGAAATAATGATATATTTGAAAAGTCTTATATTAAATCTAATAAATTAACAAGAATGTGTTTTATGGTTGTTTTCGTAATTAAAAACCACTGTTATTCTTATCGTGTTATCGAGACTTACAATAACAGTGAAACACAAAGTCTGATTCGCCTTGCTATCCCCAAGCAAAACACAGATAAAGTAATTGAGTTGCTATTAGAGATAAACCGCTCAGGAAAGACAGACCTTATTATCCAGATGGGCGAAGAACACAATTACGAACGTGAGGTCGTCCCTATTTTTGGGTGTCGCTTTGTTAGAATTTAAGTTTTATTTTGCCAAAGTTTTTGTCCTCAATATATGCTATACAATTAATAGCACCATAAATTTTTTTTATTAGTTCTATTATTTTTGAAAATAAATTAATATTAAATTCTTTGCTGCCTAACTTGTCATCTATTAAACTATTATATTTTGTTGAAAAAGCATAAATATTATATATTGTAAAAGCATTTAATAATGCTGTATTATTCATCAATAATATATTTTTAAGTTGCTCTTCAACATCCATATTTATAAATTCACCTAATAATTTTAAATATTTCACATTGTATTTTAGTAATGATGCTATAAACATTATTACATCATAATATTTCTCATTGGTTGCCACAAGATTGCCAATATTTTTTGACATTTCCATTTCTTCTTTATTTTTACATTTTATTTTCATACTCAAGAAAGAAAAATCTATAAATAATATGTCCCCATTATGTATCATAATATTAGTTGTTTTCATATCTCTATGTGTAATGAAAATATTTAGTTGTCTCAAATAATTCAAATGTCGTAAATTCAATAATGTGTCAATTATATGACTTGTTCCATTTGACAAGTCTGTCATTGAATTTATTTGTTTTATTTCATCGTTTAATGTTATTTCATATTTTCTCATAATATACCCAATTACAATAGTTTGTTCGTCTATTGTGTGAATAAATGGTTCATATATTTGTGAAAACATTTTAGAATATTTAGACTTAGTAATTTCATCAATATAATTCAAAATAGACATAACAACAGTATAACTGCAAAATTCATACATCCAAGGATAAATACATTGATAAACACACACACTATTATTTATGTTTAGTTTAATATATTTCTTTTCATTTTGTATTATTTTTATAACTCTATATTTGCCATAATTAAATATAACACCATATGAACCATCATCAAGTTTATTATTATAATCATAATCATCAATATTCAATGTTTTAGTAAAATTATTTTTGAATAAATTAATAAAAATATTTATGTCGTTTGTTATTTTATGTCTGTCATAAGTGTATTCTTTTTTTACAAAATTATTTATTATAAATTCTAGCATATCATTATTTATCTCCTTGTTTTCAAAAACATTTTTACTATATGTGTATATTACTTTTATTATTTCATCCAAATTTTTAAACATATATTTTTCTTTTGTGCTTTTATTCCCCATATTAATATTTGTAATTGTAATAGTTAATTATTTTATTAGTAATAAAATAAGTAAAATAAATTATTCATCTTCCAATACATTTTCCAATACATCTTCCAATACATCTTCGTCACCTTCTAATTTCTTTAATTTTTCAAGAATTAATTTAATCTCACTTAGTCGCTGATCGATTAAATTATAAAATTCACCATTAAAATGTTCCTTACAAGAAAATCTATAATTTTCTATTCCAATTGTATTCTTTTTCGCAAACAAAGTAAAATTACAAGATGTTTTAGTTAGCATACCCATAATATTACTTACTAGATAACACAAATAATTTATTGTGCCTTTTGAAAAATCAACATTTGTTGTATTGTCAAATGCTTTTGTTCGTAAAAACTGAACCAATTTTTTGTGTCCCGCATAAAACTTACCAGCATAATCAAAATTAGAATATTCATAATAATTCTCTGACAATGCTTTAATCTCATTTGTAATATTTTTATTCTCTCTAATTGCTCTCTGTATATTTTCTATTTTTACTTCATACAAATCTGCTTGTGCTGGATTTTTCACATTATATTTTCCTGACATTCTTGAAAAATTACTCATCAAAAATTCAACAATTGCCGAATATGCGCAATGTGCTTTATTAATTTTCATATCTAATCCCAAAATATTCTTAATATAATTTGTCATTTCAACTTTCCCTGACATTACATTTAGTGTTCCTCCAATTAGTGATGTTATTTTATTTGGTGATGTTGTGTCCTTTTGTTGTTTCTTAACTTTGGGATTAGAGGTTGGTTCTTGGGTTGGTTCTGGGGTTGGTTCTTGGGTTGTTTCTTGAATTGGTTCTGGCGTTGGTTTTGGCGTTGGTTCTGGGGTTGGTTCTGGGGTTGGTTCAGGTTTAGTGATTAGTATTTTTGTTTCATATTCTTCAACCTTCTTTTTTACAAACTTTTGCTTCTTGTCGATGTTTGATGAGCGAGACATTGTTTTATTAATAATATGTATAATATATTGTTTAGACATATAAATTTCATTTTTTATGTATATAATATAAATGACTTGGTCGTGTAGTGCTTGTACGTTTGAGAATAATGATAGTAGGAAAAATTGTGAGATATGTGACGCACCAAAACAAGAACTTGTGTCAGCTGCTGCTGCAATACCAAAATTTGTCCCAGTACATCCCCCCCTAATTTGGTCACATTCGGTGCCGTCTGCAGCAGCAGCACAAGCAGACCCAGTTATTGATTCTCAAATTAAAATATTCACTAGTCTCCCCACAACAAAGGATGTAAAACCCCCATCGTGGATAGATGCTCGTAAATATCAAAAAAGAGGATATATTCAATTTAGTACTAATGGGTGTAAGCACGAAAAAATTAAAGAGCGTGATGATAAAGGGAAGTCAGCCAATTTTTGGATTGTTAATGACGCACATCCAGAAGATAAATACATTAAACCATATCTTGTACGCTCAAATGCGGACACATTTGAGAAAATACTCTCAGATGCATCCAAGTCTCCTATTGCTAATTGGGATGATGTAAAGTGTTATTCTGCTAATGGTAGAATTTGTGATATATACAATTTTCAAAAACGGGCATTTTTTGATTTTATTTATTCAGCCCCCGAGATAAAACTAAAAACTTATCTTACAAATGAGTGGGGTTTACATCATTTGGCAAATGATGGCTCTCTAATTTTATATGATGATTTTGATGATCAAGACAGACACCATCAGGACAGAGACGCCACATTCAATATACATAAAATGATAGATGGTTACATTATAATAGAAAATAAGAGTGGAAAATTAACACCGGGTGGAACAAAAGTAGTAATTACCAACAAACAAATAACTTTTACACCCTCACTCTCGCAATTACTTACACCGGTACCGGCACTGGCACTGGCACCAGCACCAGCACCGGCACTGGTATCATCAGTATTAGCATCAGCACAAACATCAGTGCAAAAAACCACACACAGACCAGCAGATCCAGAAGTTAAATTTGATTCAAGTTTAAAAAGTATGGACGATAAGAGAACTATAGATTTTAGAACGCGCACTTTACTTGCAAAAGAAAAATTATATACTTCTCAGGATGTATTTGATAGTTTTATGAAGATTGATTCATCATCTTTAGTAAAAATCATTAATATACCAGATGGTGTACATCCCCCTAATCCAAGGGATGTTCGCACATGGTTTAAAAATCAAGAATGGAGTTCTTCGCCGCCATTAATTATGCAAAGTAGTATTGTGCCGGATAGTATAGCATCAATATTAATGACTAGAAAGAAATCCACAGATTATGGTCAAAAATATTCAGGTACAGATAATGATTATATTTCAAATATGATGGGGATGATGCATAATTTTCTAGTTCCTATATGTGCTGTATTAATGGGCGGTGATCTCGCATGGGTGGGGAAACAGATTGGCAAACCATTTGGTGATAATGCGTATAGAGAGTGTATAATGAGTGCTACTATTTTTCCTGATTTACAGAGATGTAAAGAAGATATGGATGGAAACCCAGCAAATTCTGCTGTTGCACTAGACTTAATCAAAATAAGAGATTACGAAATTGTAGGTAAACAATTATCACATGATTATATTCCAATTCTAGATTCAAGAGAATTACAGGATTCTACAAAAAGAAAAGAGCAAGATGACAAATTACGTAAGCATATGATTTATTATCTTACTAAAAATAATAAATTAGTAGCAGAAAGTCAGATTCCAGAAGATAATATATTAGATTTTACAGGAGCAAATGTCAAATTAGAATCTTATATAAAAGATGAAATTACTTTCGACGAAATAATACAATATTATGTTAAAATAAATGTTACACAAAACGAAAAAATAAGAGACGAAACTGGAAAAATGGTAATTAGACCAATTGTTAATACTAATATTATAATATCACTTGAAATGTTAATCAATATATATATAATTACGCATAAATTAGAATTTGAGGGTCTAGAATCTATTGTTAGAAATAAATATTTTTATGTAATTGACCCTCCTGCTATTTTTATTGAAGCGTTAAATAAAGAGATTGATGAGTCACAAATATTTGTAAATAGATGTCAGTTTGCTGCCTTTAAAAACTTATACGATACACAACAAATCAAATTTACCAAATTAAAAGGTATTGCCTTTAATGATTTTCGTGATAAAAGTGCTATCAAACTATTAGAAACAATATTTGAATTTGATAAAAAGATAGTCATACCAAAAGGTGATTTATATGTTTTAGATAGTAGTTCTGGTAATATCAATTTAAACCACATGTATATTACTAAAGGTGTAGTTTTAGTAGAACATAATAATAGTGATGGTTTTGGTAATAATATTACGAATGAACCAGTATGGAGTAAAGATGGATTATTGGGTACTTATAGCGATGCTAGTAGAGTTTTACGTATGGATCGCCAGGATTTATTTGTCAGTAAGCAAAAAATTGTTTATTCTCCAAAGGCATCATTTGCATTAGAAATCAAAAAACCTACCGGCGATCTAACTCAAATATACCTGCCAAAGATAGCGCAAATAAAACTAGACAAAATATTGTTGCGTTATTCTGCTGACGATTATGAAATCTTCCGAGAATTTATCAATATTTGTTTTAGACTGAAAAACAACACAACAACCGAAAAACAGAAAGAATTTTTTGAAGGTCTTTATAAGGATTTTACCGGGTTTAATCATGAAATACAACGATACATTAAAGTAGCGAACGCAATTAGTCAAATTTGGTGTGAAAAACACATAAAAGAACAACAAAAACAACAAAAAATAATACCTTTTTTTATGAATATCAATATAATAAAAGAATATCTAAATATATTTAAAAAAATTATAACAGATAGCAAGGAAGGATGTAAAGTACCTGATTGTTTCATAGTGCATAATACACACGTATGCCATACTTGTGGCAATATGGATTCTCTACATTATTCTACAGATTGTCCAATTCTAGAACAACCACCATTGTCATTACGTGATGAATTAAGTAATATTGATGCAAAATATTCAATACCTAAATATACAGAATTCCACAAATTTATTAAGTACTGGTTAATGATGCCAGGAGATCGTGAAATGACTTTTAATACAATATTAATTGATTGTAATGATGATATTAATATGTTAATGCAGGTAGCAGAAACCATATTAAAAATTAGAAATAAGAAACAAGAACCAATCTTAGATATAACGCAAAATATAATTGAATCTGGTAAGAAATTTTTTAAAAAGTTTATAAAAGGGTGTAGAGTGTCTGATTGCTATGAAATCCACGAAATGCATTCTTGTAAAACTTGTAGCAATTCTAATGCCGACCACCATGAAGAAAAGTGCCCAAGATATCAAGAATCAGAACTATCTCAAGCACAAGTATTTCCGTCGGCATTCACACCCGCACTGACATCCCCATCTGCACTCACAACTGCTAAAAACAAATCCACATTTTCACAATTAAAAGTATCAGCACTATCTTCTCCCCCACCCCCAACCACACACCTACAACTACAACCACAAATACAACCACAAACACAACCACAAACACAAACACAACCACAAACACAACCACAAACACAACCACAAACACAAATACAAACACAACCACACTCTTTTCTCCCACGCACACGCACATCTCCACTAGTACAACCACCAGCACAACCACAACAATTATCAACTAAAACGACTGCAATTAAAGATACATGTCGTGCGGTTGGCTGTAATGAAAAGCATTCCTATCATGTTTGTATGCAATGTGGTAGTGTAGATTCTGATCATCGTATGAGAGATTGTCCTGATTTAAAAAAAAAAATCGTATCAGCACCAGCATTCGCACCAGTGACTAAACAATCCATATTACCCATACCAAAAGAATCAACATTAAAATTCGGCTCCCATATGGATCCTGTATCAATAGATCAAAACCTATCAGAATCATCAAAAAAATTAATTATGGGAGTGCGACAAGAACGTACATTGCGTTGTCGAGCAAGCGGTTGTATAGAAGCACATAAAACGCATTTTTGTGATTTTTGTAGGATGGACGATTCAGATCATCGTTCGTTGCAATGTCCGAAAAGAGTTAAAGGTGGTAGTTCATATCTTACAAATAAAATAATGTATAATAAACTAAAAAATATATAATACTTCTTGTGTTTTGTAAATGAGTTCTTTTGTCAATTATTTGTTTTATTACCACAATAATAAAACAAATTTCAGTATTTTTTGCGAAATCCAGATGATATTTTTGTCAATGGATTATCATACATTTCATCTAATTTTTCATAACAAATATTGCCAACGTAATCACTATAATAAATTTTATCAATGTTCAAATTACATTTTAACAATCTAACTATACAATTTTCACAAGGTCTTGAATTATTTAGCATTCCATTTTTAGAAAATCTCAAAACAAGAATATTAATTTTATCGTGCTTATCAACAATTTTTTTGTATGATGTTATTTTTATAAAATTTCGCAATCCTGCGTGTTCAGCGTGAATAGAATGTTTTTTGTGATGTTTGATTTTGAAACATTCACCAACCGCAATAATTTTATTCTTAACAAAAAATATCGCATAATGCATGTATGATTCTTGGATAATTGCCAAATGTTTTTTTCGCATATTTTCAACAATATCGCCAAATATATTGCCATTCATTTTATGATATATTCATAGTAATCTCTAAATATTAAAATATCAATTTTTTATGTGATGTTTTCTTAAATATCCAACAATTTCCCAAATAACTTTACAATCTATCTCGTTATAATCAATAATTCTTTTGTATGTATCATCATAATAAGTTATATTTTTATTATTTCTATATATTTCAATCGCATTCATCATCGCACTAAATCCATCTGTAATTTTATCATCTCGCCATTGTGTTTTAATAAATCCATTATTATAAAAAGCATTTGCTACTTGTTTTAGTTTAAATCTAAAAGCACCCTTAATTACTATTGGGGTTGTCTCAAATACTTTATACATATCAATCCATGTATATTTATATTTATTACTCAACATATTAAATCTAATTTTATCATTTCTCAAATTTGCTCTCATCATAAAACTTTTCTCAGCATTCGTCCAGTGATATAGTTTAACACTTTTATTTTGTCTTCTTATGTTTATAAATTTGTCCATTACTTGATATAATTCTAGTTCATCATTAATATAATCGTCAAAGTTATTCATATAAAAACATACATATTCCCAATTATTGATATTATTAATATAACACGATACATTATTCAAAGTAAGTTTATTTAAAATATCAACTGTTTTTATTCTTGGATTTGTAGCAAAACCAATTCCAATCATAAATGTAATTTGTGATTCATAAAAAGAACATTCAATATTCATATTTTTAGTATCATACAAATTACAATTTATTGTTTCAAAATCAATGTAATAATCATTTTCTGTCTCTTGTTGCCAATTCCCAAAATTATTTGTTATTATTTTTGGATATATCACTGATTTATTGTTATATTTATTAATTTCTATGATTTTATTAATAATAGAACCTCTTTTGTCATTATTAATTCCTAATTTTTCTATGCTACATTTGGGGTCTCTAATGTCAAAAATATTATGTGAGTGCATTATTTTTCTATGTGTTGTATTTCCATACCATAATAATGTTGGGTCGCCATATTGTAAAGCATATTTTTCTTTTATTTTGTCAAAATAAGAACTACTTGATTTGTTCATATTTGGATATAATTCATATACTGTTGGTTTGTCATCACCATAACTCCATTTATGTCCTTCTGTAATTACTTTTTGATTCCATAATACTGCTTTTTTAGTTTCTTCAACATAATTATTATCTCTTGTTGAATAATCAACAACACCCACTCTGTCAAATGTTGAATATCCTCTATTATTTTTTAATATATTGTCAAGTTCAAAATTTACATTATTTGTGCCAATCTTCCACGCTTTTGCCATTATATAAGCGTAATTTGGAATATATCCTTGTAATGAATTAAGCGCTCCTGTATAAACAGCAAGTTGTCCTTTATAAGCAGGAAACAATCCATCATTTCGAATTGTTTTTCCATCAACGCATAATGTCATTGTCGTCCATTTAATGTCAATAATTCTGTAATGATATTTTAAACCATCTCTCATTTTTAGTTTTGGTGCTTTAATATTAATATCTTCATCTTCTTCAAAATGATGAAATATTTTTTTCATATAATCGCTTCTAACTATTAAATCCGCAACACCATAAGTTTTATTACTTATATTTATCAGGGGTGCTTGTGCTATGATTGGCACTCCTTCATTCATTAATTTTTTGACTTCATTATTTTTATTCTTAATAAATTGTACGTTCTTATTCTTATGAATTTCACTATCAAAAACAACAACAAATTGATTAGGAAATACTTTTTCTAATTCATCATACACTTTTTTTTCAAATATATGTCCTCCTTCAAATAGCAAATTGTGAGGTTTAAAATTTGTATTTTCTTTTGTATCTTTATAGTCTTTATTTTTGTGATAAAGCATCAACCAATCCACACACATATCATCCATCAAATAATTTTTTGTTTTGGTAGCACTCACCCAACCATACATTAGTGTCTTATTTTTGTTCTTTCTAATTTCTCTATTCAAACTTATTGTCTCTTTTCGTGTATATTTATAAACATTCCATACATTTTTTGCTTTTGTTATTTTGAGAACTTGTTTTGTCATTTGTTGTTCTTATTATGTTCTATGAATTTATGCTTTAAATTATCAATTTTTGTGATGAAAATTGAAAATAGATACATATTGTAATTTTTATTATAAGAAAAAATAAAGCAAATGGGAAAAGCAAACGGATCGCGTATTAACGCACCTAAAATCTCTAAAAGCAAACAAAAAGAGGATGTTATGCCTCAACACGCGTTGCAGTTCCTTAAATGGTTGCCTGCGAAGTATCCGAACACACCGGGTCTTAAAGAGGATATTGAAAGATTCCTTCGGGATCCCAAAGTGGCGTTGAGAAAACAACTGAAAAAGGAATAAATAAGACCAGCAAGAAATGTATCTTGCTGTTATTCTCAAAAATTATTTCTTATTTATTAATTATAAATGAAAAAAATCATTGCTACAATCATAACAATATTACTCTCACTATTAATAGTAAAAAAATTATTAAACGCTCTAACAAAAAAAATAATTTTTGTTCCATCAAAAAAAGATGAAGAAATATATAATCAATATCTTGATGATGAAAATATAATTCACGAAACATTAATAACACATGATAATATAAAAATTAGTTCTTGTTTGTATAATGCTAATAAAATCCCAAGTTATGATGATGATAATATTATAATACTAAGTCACGGAAATTCTGGGATATTGTCAAAAATAATTTACGAATATACTGCTAAAAAATTGTCAAAATATGGTTCATTATTTATTTATGATTATCGTGGTTATGGTGATTCGTCAGGAAAACCAACATATGATGGATTATTTAATGACATCATTTGTGTATGGAATTTCCTAACACAAACCAAAAAAATATCACCAAATAAAATAACATTATTCGGTCATTCTCTTGGCACAACAGTTTCTTCATATTTAATAACTCAACTAATCAAAACAAATCAAGAATACCCAAAAAGACTAATATTACAAAATCCATTTTATTGTATCAAAAGATTAGCAAAAGAATTTTCACCATTATTAAGTCATTTTGTTATTGCTCCTTATGAGACATATAAATTTTTTAAATATATGGATGAAAAAGTTAGTGACATAAATATTATTATTATTCATTGTTATGATGATGAATTAATAAGTTGCGAACATAGTAAAGATTTAAAAAAAATAATAAAAAATAATAAGTGCGAATTATTTCTTACAGATGGTTCTCATAATAGACCAATATATAATGACGATGTGTATAAAATGTTAGATTTAACAATAAATAATAAAAATATTGAAAATAATATGGTTAAAACATAATATTACTTATAATAAACATAAAGAATGAACGAAGAAGAATATTCAGTATCGTCATTGGGTATAGAAATTAATAAGATATTAAAAAACAGAACAGTTGATGTTATTGGTGAGGTTACTGATATGAAACGATTTAACACTGCAACATATTTTAAATTAAAAGATGATGAAGCAATTATCAATTCAACATTTTTCAAACAGATTGATATTAAAAATGGAGATAAAGTTAAAATAAATGGTAAATTAAATTATTATCTGAAATATGGAACTTTACAAATAAATGGAAATAATATAACAAATATTGGGGTTGGTTTAGGAATACAAGAACAAGAAAAAATAAAAAAGAAATATGAAAAAATGGGATACTTTAACAATAAAAAAAAATTGCCATCAAGTGTTAGAAATATTGGTGTTGTTACAAGCAGAGAAGGAGCAGTAATTAAAGATATTATATACGCTCTTAGAGAAAATAATTTTAATGGTAATTTATATTTATATTCTTGTAATGTCCAGGGAGTAAATTGCCCTTCAAGTGTTTCAAATGGAATAAAATATTTTGATGATTTGCCTGAGATTGATGTGATATTAATAGCAAGAGGAGGTGGGTCTTTTGATGAATTGTCAGGATTTTCGCATCCTAAAATTTTGGAAGCATTATACAAATCATCAAAATATACTATAACCGCAGTAGGGCACGAGACTGATACAATGTTATGTGATGAAGTAAGCAATTACAGATGTCCTACACCGTCCATAGCAGGAACAACACTTGCTGATATTAATAATAGTGGTTTCAAGAAAATTCAAGCAATTGAAAATCAATTAAAAGATATCAAAAATGAAATATCACAAAAATTATACAAATATAAAAAAATGGTTTGGCAATATAAAAGTAAATTACATGAAAATCCAGTGAAAGAAATTTTACAAAAATTAGACACTTATTTAAGCAAAAGTAAAAAACTAATTATAGACAAAATTACTAAATTACAGAATTACAAGAGAAATATTAGCACACAATTAGAATTATGTGATATTAATATTCAATTAGAAAAAGGATTTGTATTATATTTAGATGAAAATGGAAACATAATAAAAATAAAAAATGGTGTCACTTATAATAATATATATATGATATCAGCAGAAGGAAAGTTTTTTAAGAAAAAATTGAAAATATAACTCTTAATATTATATTATTATTTATAATTAAAAAATGTCTATTATTTCTAATGATACTTTTGATGAACTTGATGCTGATATGGATACTTATAATGAAACACAAAATATGAATATAAAAATGACACTACATAAAGAATTAAAAGAAAAGGTTCAAATGATTGAAAAAGAGATTGATAAATTTGTTAATATTATTGATGAGGTTGATATTGATTTAACAAATAAATTAAATAGTGATGATACAAATATTGATGATGATATTATTGATATAGATAATCTAATGAAAGAACTAACAAATGAAAAATCGTTTGAGAAAATGATAGAACATTACAAGAGAATATTTAGTAAGATACAAAATTGTAAAAGCAAGTGCGTGGGGTCTGGATTAAATGTTATTGACTGCAATTAATTTATTTATAATTATTTAACAATAAAAATTGAAATAATAATATTTTCATTATAATAATACAATAAATAATATCATTATGGGTTTTATTTATGTTAGAACTGATAACAGCAAGCACCAAGACAATGTATGTAAATTAGGTCAAACAGATAATATTGCTAATCGCGATTCAACGTATAAAACAGGTGAATATATCAAAGGTGAGTTTTTATTAGTCATCCAAATAATTGACAATATTTACACACATATTATTGTCGAAATATTATTACAAAAATATTTTTCTCAATTACATAAATATCATAATGGAGGAAATGAATTTTATAAATATGAAATCATAAAAGAAATTGTGCCATTTCTGGAAACACAAAATATAAAACATAAAGTGTTATCCAAAGAAGAAATAAATAAATTATTGGCAGAAAGTAATAATAAACAAAAAGTAAATTCACCTGAAATGATTTTGAGAGAATTTTATCAAGACAATTATTTGAAAGAAATAATAGAAAATTTAAAAGAACACAAAAAAGTTTTTATCAAAGCACCAACAGGATTTGGCAAAACTCATTTGTATTATAAGACTATTAAAGAATTAAAATTAAAGAAAATTTTATTTTTAACACCACGGAAAAAATTAAATGAGCAAATAATAGAAAATAAATATTCATCATATATATCGGATGATAATTATAAAATAGGACATTATAGCGATGACACTATTAATAAAACAAATTTCATTAAGAAATATTCTAAATTAGACAAATTTATCATAACAAGTTGTTATCAAAGTAATGAGAAATTATTTAAGTTAATTAGAGAATATAAGTTAAGTTTTGATGCTATCTTTTTTGATGAAGCACATTTTATTACCAGTTGGAGTGAGGATGAAGATAATATTAATAAATTTCTTGATAGTAAAATAACTAAATACAGAATATTTGGGTCTGCTACACCAACAGAAGAAATTGAGGAGAATGAAGATATTTATGGTTCTATTGTTGAGAAAGTCAAAATTCACGAATTAATTAACAATGAAATTTTGTGTGATATTGAAACAATAATAAAAAAACTTGATAATAAAAAGAAAGAATATCATAATTTGAAAGACTTAATAATTAGCACAATGACAAAGCATAAAAAAAAGAAAGGCATTGTATATGTCAATAATTGTAGTAATGCTAAGAAACTACAAAAATTAATGGAGACACAGAAGGACATAAAATCATATATTTATGTTTCAAAAGATTATGATGATTTTGATGAATGTGATAAAGACATTACAAATTTTGAGAATAATGAAAATCCATGTATTATTATTGCTGTTGGTAAAATATCTTATGGTTATGACAATGACTTTATTGACTTTATTTGTCTTGGCGATGATAGGCAATCTTGTATAGACATTAGACAAATTATTGGCAGGGGTATAAGATGGAACAAATCAACATATCCCAATAAATTATTACATCTATTGATACCATTATACAAAGATGAGTTTGACAAATATCCTAAGAACGAAACATTAAAAAAATATCTTGACTATATTATTGGTGAGTGTGATAAAGACATTATTATCAAAAATAGTGATATGTGTTTTATTAGTGGCAAGAAAGATGTAAATAAAGATGGTAAAAATTATGAGGGTGATAATATACCAACTGAGATATTGGCGGATTATTCAACAACTGGATATACCAAATATACTAAATTTCAAAGTTTCTTAATAAAAAATAAAATATATGATGAGATAACATACAATGAAATTTATGAAAATAATAATTGGATGACACCATTAAATAAATTAAAACAAAAATATCCAAAATTTGGTTTCATAAATATACATCCTAATAGAAATATATTTTATACAAATAAAAAAGATGCTATAAAAAATTATGATATTGTGAAAAGAAAATTAATGAAATCAATGGATGCTGATGACTTTGACGACTTAACGCAAAGTGAATTATTAATAAAAATAAATAAAATAGATAAAAAAATACCAACTATTGATTTTGATTTTTATTATGTGTAAATTTATTCTTCATCAAGTTCTTTATTATCAATATTACTAAATATTTTTTTCATAATATCATCGCTTCCAATTTCTTGTTGGATTGCACTACTTTCTAACATTTCTAAAAATTTATTTGAACCATTATTTAATATATCATCAATATCATTTTCCCATCGTTTAATTATTTCTTCCATATGATTCATAGCATCAATACATTTGTTTTGTTGTTTTAATGATGGTATTTGAATTTTCATTCTGTTAAAATTCTTGATGTCTAATGATTGATTACATGCACCTTTATTATAAGATGATTCAATATGGGACTGTAATTTTCGCAAGAAATGATATATATATTTTATATTTATTCTATTTCTATATTTTTCTTTTAGTAATATATGACATAATAAATCACTATGAGAGCATCTACCATTAAAATATTGTATTAGTCCAAGTGGTGCTGTATTACTTATAAATACATTCTCTCCATCTAAATTATAATCTTTTATTTTTTTGAATTCATTTGTTTTACTAAGATTAATAAATACTCCCTCTCCTTCTTCATCCTCAATAACTTTTGAACTTTGTAATTTTCCTTTTTCAAGTGTAAATACTTTCCCGAATTCTATCCATTCTGTTTCATTTTTCATATTTTCAATATCAATTGTCATATCAAAGAAATTAATAATATCTTGTTTCATACTATCAACAATTAAGCGCATATATTTTACTTTATCATTTGATGAATTAATTTTATTTGTTATTTTATTTTGAATTTCTAATGATGGTATGGGGATTTTCATTCTGTTGAAATTCTTTTGGTCTAATGATTTTTGACACGCTCCTTTTTCATACGACTTTTCAATATGTTCTTTGATTGATTGTAGATAATAATATACATATTTTAAATTTATTTTATTTGTGTATTGTTTATCAATAATAAATTTAGACATTAAATCACCATAATCACATTTACCATCATAATATTTTAGGACTATATAACTTTTTCCTTTTTTTCCATTTGGCATCGATGAACTTATAAATATATTTTCTCCATCCTGTGAGCAATTATTTATTTTTTTATAATTATTGTAAAGAGACCAATTAATAAACACACCCTCGCCATTTTCATCCTCAACAACTTTTGAACTTTGTAATTTTCCTTTTTCAAGTGTAAATACTTTCCCAAATTCAACCCATTCAAAATTACTCATTTTAGCACATAATTCAGTGACTAATTTATCATTTAAATAGTCAGGATAAAACCACGATTTACATGGTTCTTTTTCAAAATCACTTTTTTTTACTGTTGTAATTCTGCTTATACTATTACAATCATTATTGATTTCAAGAAAATTAATTTCTGTTGTTCCTTTTTTATTTTTTTCATACACTAAAACACATGTTTTTATGTCAGTATGTGTAAAAATACCTCCTGGAACTAGAATAATATCTGTAATATTAACTTCTTTCATAAAATATTCTCTTGTTTTTTGATATGATGAACCAGAAAAGAATTCGCCATATGGTAACACAATAATACACAATCCATTTTCATTTAGTTTGTATGTATCTAATTCTAAAAATTGAATTGGTGGATCATCTTTTTTTAGTTTAAATATATCGTCAATATTTATTTTATTGTCTTTTGTGTATTCATCTTTTTCAAAGTTGTTTCTTATTTGAGAAAATTTTATTTGTTTTTTTGAATTAAATGGGGGATTTGTGACAATTAAGTCATATATCATTTTATTAATGTGTGTTAGACTACTATTACAAGCAATACCATTTGGAAATTTCTTTAATGTTAAAATTAAATTCATTAATCCATATTGATATGTATCTGTCTCAACCTCACCACCATATATAGAACAGCATAATTTAGTTTTTAGCATATTATAAGCACATACTAACCAACCACCAGTGCCCATACACGAATCATAAATACTAATATTTTTTTTGTCTTTGAATATTTCATTTATTCGTTCTTTTTTGAAATTTAATATTAATTTCATAAGTTTGCGTGGTGTAAAGAACTGTCCTAATTCCTTTGATTTGCTTTTCATATATTTTGTCAAAAAGAATTCATAAATTTCGCCAATCACATCTTCATTATTCTCAAAATCAGCAAAATTAATTTTATCGATTACTGTACTTATGAGTGTTTTTATTGTTGAACTCTCACGAACTTTAATGAAATTAACTTCTGTATATATATTTTTTGTTATTGGATGACGCTTCAATATTTCTCCCATTTTTTTAATAATATCATTTTGTGTATCATTTCTAATATCTTTTTCAGGCATTTTTGTTATGTTTTTCAAATCTTTAAAATATCCAAATATTTTTTGTAGTTCTTCTTTTTTATCATAATATTTATCTTCATAATATTTCATATTCAATAAATCTATTTTTCCTTCTTCCTCCTTATCACTCAAATATGGTTGTATTAATTTGAGAAACAATAAGCTCATAATAACTTGTAATGCTTTTTGTCCTACAATATTCTCAGACTGAAATAATATATTATGTGCTTTATCAATTACAGATAAGATTTTTTTTATTTTTTCACTCTTATTATCATCATCCTTCATTTCAAAAATTACTTCATTCTCTGGCAATCTTAAATAAGACAAATCAATAACTTCTTCTTGTTTGCCTTTTTTTTCTTTTTTTTCTTTCTTCTCTTTCTTTTCTTGCTTCTCTTTCTTTTCTTTCTTATTATCATCACTCACATCACTCAAATCACTTATTTCACTTACAGTAGTTGATGTATTTTTTTTCTTAATAATAATTGCTTTGTCAGTTTCTTTAATTTTTTTTGAGAGTGCTTTATTAATTTTTTCATCAATTAATTCAACAAATGTTTTGCCACTTTTTTTCATTTCACAAGGTATTTTGTTTTTTTGGTGATTTTCAAAATGGGTCTTTTGCTTAAAGTCGTGCTTACAGGTCTGGCAGATGTATTTGGAACTCATTTTAACTAATTTATATTATATATAAATATTATTATTTATATGTTAAAATTTCAATTTTTTATATTAACTAAAAAATTAGTTAATATAGTTAATAAAATAATAAAAAATATAATATATGAATAAATTAACTATAATTCTTAGAACTTGACACTTTATTATCAGATGGTTTCATACCACTCAAAATTTCATTAACATCATCAGGGTCTGGCATTTCTTGAATGTCTAATTTATATTCTCTACTTAGTTTATTTACTTTATACATATCATCATAAGTGCAAAACGAGATTGCTACGCCGTGTCCTCCAAATCTTCCACTGCGTCCTACACGATGAATGTATGTTTCGGGGTCATTTGGCATATCATAATTGATAACCAATCGCAAATCATCAATATCGATACCACGGCAAAGTAAATCCGTAGAAATTAATACTTTGATATTTGACAATCTAAATTCTTTTAGAATATTGTCTCTATCTTGATTTTTTCCGTGAATTAGTCCAACTTGAATATTCTTATCCATTAATCTATTTCGTAATTCTTCTGCATGTTTAGCGTGATTTACAAAAACAATAACTTGATTAATTATCAAATTACTGAATAAATCCATAAACGTGCCAAATTTATTTTTATCATATGCTAATTCAATTCTAAATTGTGTAATATTCTTTACTGATACTTCTTCTTGTTCAATTGTTATTTTATATGGATTTCTCATAAATTTATCTGTTACTTGTAATGTTTCTTTTGTAAATGTTGCTGAAAATATACACATTTGAGTTTCTTTCCCAAGTGCTGAAACAATATCAACAATTTGGGGTCTAAAATTATCCTTTAAAAGAACATCAGTTTCATCCATAATAAGTGTTTTAATTAATTTTCCATCAAATACATTCTTGCGTAGTAATTCACATAGTCTTCCAGGTGTTCCAACAATAACATTTGCCATTTTAATTTCATTGTATGAAACCATCTTAGTATTATAACCACCAATTGCGGTTACAATTTTTATTTTCATATATTTAGCAATATTCTCAACAACTTTATGAATTTGTAATGCTAGGTCTCGTGTATTTGCCACAATAATTACTTCCGGTCTGTTTAAACCGGGTGTAAGTCGTGATAAACCACCAATCGCAAAAGCACCGGTTTTACCACTTCCAGATTGTGATTGTGCTATAACATCGTGTCCAGCATTAATCAAATGAATAGTTTTTGATTGAATTTGACTTGGGTATTTAAAACCATAATTACAAACACCTTGAAATAATTCTTCATTCAAGAATGTCATATCTTCAAAATCATCATAAGACAATGGAAGAGAGGGTTTTTGAGTAGTTTCAATAGGTTGTGCCATAATGTTTATAATTATATATTCTATGTTATTAATATGTTAAAAATTCAATTTTTTATACTTTCTAATGCCTTCATCAAATTTTGATGAATTTTGCCATTTATATGTTTATCCAAATATTTTTGAGCGTAAAATATCAAATCACAATGAGCACAATAATATTTACATTTTGCTCTTAGTTCTTTTGATTCGTGAATTTTCAAAATGTGCATTTTACACATCCAATGAGTTACAAATTCCTCATTACAAATGGTACATATTTTTGGTTTAGCACCTCCTCCACGAATATGCTTTTTCGTTTCAATATGAAGTAACCATTCTTTTGGTCTTGTTGCGGTGTAATCACATTTTTCACAATGATGAGAAAACTTTTGTTTGGGTTGGGTTGGTTCAGTCATATAA